>ERZ779851.402-NODE-402-length-43370-cov-7.662542_pt1 | contig 43370 bp, 42 predicted proteins | sample MGYA00511094_ERZ779851 | MGnify/ENA primary metagenome ERZ779851 (study PRJEB29588, sample SAMEA2155512) | human gut metagenome | biome: human gut; feature: human-associated habitat; material: faeces | place: Denmark | collected 2008/2010 ...
CATTCGGCGCACTCTACCCATTTTCCCTTTTCAAACCGGTTTTTAGAGGTTCCCAATAATTATTGATGTTGAAATGCTTTTTTCTATCCCCCCCTGTTGACAAAAGTCCGAAATCGGATTATAATAGTAAAGTCCGATTTCGGACTTCTAAAAGGGGGAGCAGCATGTCAAATACAGATAAACTCGCGGAATTCAACGCGCGCTGGATGGAACAGAACGAGATATATCGAAAGGCGGCAAAACGGTTCGGGCTGTCAGAAAGCGCGTTCTGGATACTTTATTTCCTGCAGGAAAGCGGAGGCACCCTGGGTCAGCGGGAAATATGCGCAGCGATGTGTCTGCCGAAGCAAACCACAAATTCTGCCCTGAAAAAGCTGGAAAACGACGGCTTCATCATAATGACAGAAAGTTCAAGCCGCCGCTGTAAGGACGTTTCCTTGACGGAAGCCGTGCACAGGTGCGCAGACATTACCGCGGGAAGGGTGATCGCAGCCGAACACCTGGCGATGTCCGGACTGACAGACGAGGAGCAGGAACAGTTCATAGAACTGTTCAGCAAGTATAATAAACTTCTGAACAAAAGAATAGGTGATATAAAATGAAAAAAGATGTGATACAGTTATCAGACCACTTCACTCTCGGCAGGCTTTACAGGTTCTGCCTGCCATCTATCATAATGATGGTATTTACTTCTATATATGGCGTGGTGGACGGATATTTCGTTTCAAACTACGTCGGCAAGACGCCGTTTGCAGCCGTTAACCTGATAATGCCGTTCCTGATGATAATCGGTGGAGTCGGCTTCATGATAGGCACCGGCGGCAGCGCGCTGGTGGCAAAACACCTCGGTGAAAAAGACGAAAACCAGGCGCGCCGCGTGTTCTCAATGATGATGATACTCACGCTGATACTCGGCGTTTCGATATCAGTGCTGGGCATTATTTTCGCTGATAAGATGGCGCTGCTTCTCGGTGCGGACATCGAAATGCTTGATTATTGCGTGACATACGCGCGCACCTGCCTGATATTCAACACGATGTTCATGTTCCAGAATGTGTTCCAGAGCTTCCTGGTCACTGCGGAACGCCCGAAGCTGGGGCTTGTTGTGATAGTCGCCGCTGGCTGCACAAATATGCTGCTGGATTTTTTGTTTATCGCGGTATTCCAGCTGGGAGTCGTAGGCGCCGCTCTTGCAACAGGTCTCAGCCAGACCGTCGGCGGACTTCTCCCGCTGATATTCTTCCTCAGGAAAAACAACGGCAGCAAGCTGCACATGGTACGCACCAGGCTGGAATTACGCCCCGTTCTGCAGGCATGTTCCAACGGCGCTTCTGAGCTTATGACGAACATCTCGTCATCTGTCGTCAGCATGCTCTACAACCACCAGCTTCTGACCCTTGCCGGGGAAAACGGCGTTTCTGCCTACGGCGTGCTGATGTACGTTTCGTTCATTTTTGCGGCTGTTTACATCGGCTATTCAATAGGAACCGCGCCGATAGTCGGCTACAATTACGGCGCCCAGAACCACGCAGAGCTCCGGAATATCCGTGTCAAGAGTATGCGCTCAATGCTCATCGGCGGCGTTATCATGGTTTCCCTCGCGGAACTCCTCGCGCCGGTGCTGGCAGGAATTTTCGTCGGATACGACAAGGAACTGTTCGATATGACGGTGCATGCATTCAGGCTGTTCTCATTCACGTTCCTGCTTTCCGGCTTCAACATCTGGTGCTCGTCGTTCTTCACCGCGCTGAACAACGGCGCGATCTCGGCGGCTGTGTCGTTCCTGCGTACGCTGGTGTTCCAGCTGGCCGCGGTGCTTATCCTGCCGATATTCTTCAAGCTTGACGGCGTGTGGTTCTCGGTGGCATTTGCGGAAGTATGCGCGTTCATCATTTCCGTGATATTCCTCATCGCTAAAAGGAAAAAATACAACTACTAAAAAAGTTGCCCGGCTGGAAAACCGCCGGGTATTTTTTTTGTGCGGTATTGCCATTATCCCTATTGAAATTATCGCCAGACTGTGGTAAAATAACAAATGAGGTGTTAATGTCTATGGATAACAAAAAAACGCGCCACGAGCGTAGTCAGCTCATGCCGCTTTTTCTGACTTTTTTCAAAATTGGCTCGTTCACATTCGGCGGCGGGTACGCAATGCTCCCGCTGATACAGCGCGAAGCCGCAGCCAAGCATAAATGGATAAACGACGATGAGATAATGGAGATAGCCGCCATTGCCGAAAGCACTCCCGGTCCTATCGCAGTCAACACCGCGACTTTCGTCGGGTATCGTATATGCGGCACTGCCGGTGCCCTGATAGCAACGTTAGGTGTCGTGCTTCCGTCGTTTATTGTGATAATCGCGGTGTCGTCCGTTCTGCAGATATTCAGCGAAGCAAGGGTAGTGAAATACGCATTCTACGGCATTCGCGCAGGCGTGCTTGCGCTGATAGTCCGCGCGCTGTACGGAATGTTCCGGCAGTGCCCCGGGCATGTGGTTTCCTATATTCTCATGGGAATTGCGTTCGCAGCCGCCGTTTTCACGGATACAAGCGTGCTGCTTGTCCTCGCGCTGTGCGCCCTGGTGGGACTTCTCACGTCCCTGCGACGGGAAAGGAACAGAAAATGATATACCTTGAACTGTTCCTGACATTTCTGAAAATAGGCGCGTTCACATTCGGAGGCGGCTATGCGATGCTCCCGCTGATACAGGACGAGGTGGAAGCCCACGGCTGGCTCACCTCAACGGAACTCGTTGACTTCATAGCCGTCAGTGAAAGCACTCCGGGGCCGTTCGCGGTGAATATCTCAACATTCGTGGGAATGCGCACAGCCGGACTGTTCGGGGCTTTCTGCTCCACTTTCGGGGTGGTTCTACCGTCGTTCGTGATAATACTGATAGTCGCCAGGTGCTATGAGAAATTCCGCGAAAGCCGCGCCGTAAAAGGCTGCATGTCCGGGCTGAAACCAGCGGTGGTAGGACTTATCGCCGCGGCTGTAGTCACCACCGGGCAGACTGTGTTCTTCCCGCTTGGAATAAGCGCGGGAGTGTTCACGAGCCCCGCATTCCTGTGTTCAGCGGTGATATTTGTTGCGATGATGTTACTCGCGGTGAAAAAGCTACACCCGATACTTATCATCATTATCTCAGCCGTTCTGGGAATAGCGGCAGGATATGCGTTTCAGCTCTGAGCGCCGTGATTTTCGACGCTCACGCGCAGCCGTTCCAGGAACAATTCTGCGGGACGGCTGAACACCTGGTATTTCTTCCATATAACGCTCATTCCTATCGTGAACGCCGGTCTGAACGGCCGGAAGACAAGTTCGCTCTCTGCAGTGTTTATCAGCCCGTCGAGAGTTACGATGTACGACAGCCCTGATTTCGCCATTATCGAAGCATTGTAAGTCAGGTTGTAGCTGCCCACAATATCAAGGTCTGCAGTCGGCTTGCCGAGCCAGTCTGCAAAATCATCGCGAATAAGCACCTGCCGCGAGAACATCAGCGGTATTCCGTCAAGGTCGGCAGGCGTGATGTATTCCCGCGACGCAAGCGATGAGTCGCGCCGCATCAGCAGCCCGAATTCGTCCCGCGCAGGTATTCTCAGCGAGTTGTAACGTGAGATATCGACATTGCCCATGATAAGGCAGAAATCGAACAGCCCCTTGTCAAGGCGCTCCATTATGTCCGCTGAGTCACCGCTTACCGTGTGGAAGCGTATCCCCGGGCATTCACGCCGGATATCCGTCATTACGTCCGCGAAAATGCTCATGCAGCGCGTTTCACCGGCGCCGATGTATACGTCGCCACTGGCTTCCTCAGTGTTGTTCATCACCTCGTCGCGGGTGCGGCGCACAAGGCTCACTATCTCCTCAGCGCGCTTGCGCAGCAGCATTCCGTCCTCGGTGAGCGTAATTCTGCGGCTGCCGCGGATCATCAGCTGCTTGCCAAGTTCGTCCTCAAGCTCCTTAAGTTGCCGCGATAGTGTCGGCTGTGTAAGGTGCAGCACATCTGCCGCGCCGGAAATGCTCTGTTCCCGCGCCACTGCAAGAAAATATTCAAGAACGCGTACTTCCATTGATTTTATCCTCCGTATTCAGCGTTTTCTTAAGTTTAGCACATTGTCCCATACTTTTCAAGCATATTTCGCTATTCAGTATAAGTAATTGTTATTCCGTCATGCTTGTGATATACTGTTTATGGGCGATCGGTCCCCTTTACAAATCAGCAAAAACGGAGTATAATTATGATAACGATACAGCAGGAAGTATTGCAGAATTTAAAGGACGCCGGCTGCGACAAAACCGCAGTGGAGGACATATCCGCAGCGCTAAGGAAAAACGACCGCTGCGCAGCGCTCAGGCTGCTGGAACGCCAGCGCAGACAGCTTCTGGACGAGGTGCACCGCACTGAGAGCCGCATATGCTGCCTTGATTACCTGATGCACGAGCTGAAAAAAGACTGCTTCTGCTGCACGGAGGACAAAGATGGAGAATAAAAAAGAACTGCGGCAGGAATACCTGACCGGTGAACGCGCGCTCTTCCAGGGAAAGAACCTGCGCATTTACGACACGATATTCGCGGACGGCGAGTCGCCGCTGAAAGAAAGCGCGGACATAGAACTTTACCAGTCCATGTTCAAGTGGAAGTACCCCCTGTGGTACAGCCGCGGCATACTTATGAAAGACTGCACGCTGTTCAGCACTGCGCGTGCCGGCATATGGTACACCGACCGCCTCACTGCTGAAAACACGATGATAGAGGCCCCGAAAGCATTCCGCAGATGCAGGGATATCACACTGGAGCGCGTTTCGTTCCCGGACGCCGCTGAAACCCTCTGGAACTGCGACGGCGTGAAAATGCGCAGCGTCATGGCAAAGGGAGATTACCTCGCGATGAACAGCCGCAACATGGAAATAGACGGGCTGGAGCTGTACGGGAATTACTCGTTCGACGGCGGTGAAAACATCGTTATCCGCAACTCGAAATTACTCAGTAAGGACGCATTCTGGAACAGCCGCAACGTGACCGTTTACGACTCGTTCATCTCCGGTGAATACCTCGGCTGGAACTCCGAAAACCTCACCCTTGTGAACTGCACCATAGAAAGTCTGCAGGGAATGTGCTACGCACAGAACCTCACCCTTAAAAACTGCCGTCTGATAAACACCACCCTCGCGTTCGAGTATTCCAACGTGGAAGCCGAGGTAACGGGCACCATAGACAGCATAAAGAACCCCACAAGCGGAAGCATAACCGCCGACTGCATAAAGGAAATCATTCTGGAAAAGGATAAGGTAGACCCCTGCCACACAAGGATAACCTGCCGCGGCGACAGCCTCCCCTGTTCATGCCTCTGAGGAGAAGAAAATGAAATACGATTTTGATACGCCGATTGACCGCCGCAATACGTTCTCGCTCAAATGGGACGTTGCAGAAAACGAACTGCCCATGTGGGTGGCAGATATGGATTTCCGCACTGCACCCGAGATAACCCAGGCTGTACAGAAGCGCGCGGAACATGGCGTTTTCGGCTACACAGTCATTCCGGACGAGTGGTATTCCGCATACGCCGGGTGGTGGCAGTCGCGTCACGGCTTTGAAATAAAGCGGGACTGGCTGGTGTTCTGCACCGGGGTAGTCCCCGCGATATCAAGCATAGTGCGCAAACTCACCACCGTTGGTGAAAATGTGCTCGTCATGACGCCGGTGTACAATATCTTTTTCAACTCCATTCGCAATAATGGCAGGAATATCGTCGAAAGCCCCCTGCTTTACGAAAACGGCGCATACCGCGTTGATTTCGCAGGGCTTGAGGAAAAACTCGCGGACCCGCAGACCACGCTGCTTCTCCTGTGCAATCCCCAGAACCCCGGGGGAGTTCTCTGGGACAGGGACACTCTCGCGCGGATAGGCTCGCTGTGCAGCAAATACAGCGTCATCGTCGTCGCAGACGAGATACACTGCGACCTCACCGACCCCGGGTATGAGTACACCCCGTTTGCCTCCATATCTGATGAATGCCTGATGAACAGCGTCACCTGCATAGCTCCCACAAAGGCATTCAACATCGCAGGACTGCAGACTGCTGCGATATTCTCTGCAAACAAACGCCTTAAGCACATGGCAGAGCGCGGTCTGAACACCGATGAATGCGCAGAGCCTAACGTATTTGCAGTCACAGCGGCGATAGCGGCGTTCACAAACGGGGGCGAATGGCTAGATCAGCTGCGCGCTTACATCGCAGAAAACCGGCGCGTTACAGCGGAATTCATCAGCGAAAACATTCCGCATCTGCACATGGTGGAGTCTCACGCGACGTATCTTTTCTGGCTGGACTGCAGCGAAATAACCGAGAATTCCACCCAGCTGGCTGAATTCATACGCAGCAAGACGGGGCTGTACCTCTCAGCCGGAGGGCACTACCGCGGCAACGGAGCGCAGTTCCTCAGACTTAACGCCGCATGTCCCAGGAGCGTGCTTCTCGATGGACTGGAACGGCTCCGTCAGGGGATTTTCGCATACATGCTGCAGGGCTGATTTCTTTCAACTTTTCAACCGTAAAAATTATAGCACGAAGGGGCGCAGAATTTATTTGCGCCCCACACTTATTGAAAAACTTCTTCAGACTGACGAGAAAGGTGCAGATGCTAGGAAACGGTAATTCGGCCAGGCTTTGTGCCTGCCGAATTATCGTTGACGACGCAGATGTGCCTTTATCGACAGTCTGAGGGGCGCAGATATTCTGCGCCCCTCTAATAGTTTCACATAACTGTGTGATATCCACGCCGGAATAACCCGGCGACTATAAACTGTTACTAAAATATTTCCGGCTGCATACCAGCTATCTGGGAATGCGTGACGATGTAGTCCGCAAAGCATGACGGCTTGCTCACACCGGGAATTACGCTCACGCTGTCAAACACTTTCGCCGTGGAAACATCACCGTACCTGCTGTTATTCTCCCACCAGTAAAGCCGCTTCATTTCCATCGAGCCGGCAGGGCGCGAAGCGGAACAGTCGTTGTCGAAAATATGCAGCAGCGCCGTTTTCAGCTTCTCTGCGTCCTCTTTAGTGAACCCGGTCTTTTCAGCCGCGAATGCATTCACAGAGCCTTTCAGGACGTACAGCCCGTATTTCACCATATGCAGAGTTCCGACAGAACCGCTGCGGCTGTCCCCTGCGGAATTTATGCACCGCGTTATCCCCATGCTGACGATCTCCACCGGACTGACGCTGTACGCAGCCTGCACCGTGACCGCACCCCGTACCCCGGGGCAGCGCACTCCGGGGAATGCGAACACCTGCCCGAACGCCCGCACATCATACCACTTTCTGCATGCCCGGGCTGCATAATCGCCACCCGGTGCTATTTCTGACGCCCTTTTTGCCAGCGTATCGCCATTGAATTCCGGTGGTGAAACGAGAATGTCCTCACCCATTTCTGACAGCCTGTCGCGCAGCTTCCGCTTAATGCACACCGGGGATATCACCCCGCAGCCGTCGCTGTCTGTGCGCGGAATTCCCGCATGGCGCGGGTCGCCGTTGGGGTCGGCGCCGCTGACGGATATCAGCCCCATAAAATCAATTCTGTGTTCCAGCTGCACTGACTTCACCCTCTGTATCTTTATTTGCGAACCTCTTCGCTTCCGCATTTCTGACAAAAACCGAGCGGCATTCCTCGGGGGGAGCGAAACGTATTACCCCGTCGTTCATTATACAGTGCCAGTATCGCCTTGAAACGCTGCTGCGGGTGCGCTCGTCCCAGCCCTCGTCCGGGTAGGTAACACCGTGATACATCTCGCCGAAATCAGTCACGCCGGAATTATCATATGCTCCCTCGCCGCTGCCAAAACGAACCGCACGCACCTCTCCGGGGCATTCCGCAGTGCCAAGGTAAACCGGGAACCTGCCTCCTTTTGAAATGCTGCGCAGCGCAATGCGGAAATGCTTGTCCTCGTCGCGGTCAGCGGTGAATTCCGGCCGGTTTTCATTCCAGACGAAATGCGCGCGTATCTGATAGCGGACGTCTTTAAGGCGCTCCTGCTCGTATTTCCCACGGTATCTTGAGTTCACCGGATAGCGCTCGGTGCTTATCGCATTCATCACCCGCACCTCGTCTGCCACCCAAATGAAGGTAGGCTTCCAGTAGACGGCGCGGAGAATTCCCCTGACTGCCTCATACGTCGGCACGGAAAGGCTCCTCACAACGCCCCTGTATTCCGGACCGGTAAACATGGCGTATTTTCCGGCGACTTCAAGCTCTATAATATTCTTGTGCTGCACTGTTTTCACCCCATGATATTTTACCACTCATGCCGGCTGTTTTCAATGCGGTACTTAAACAAATCGTTTTTTTAATGAAAAAACAGGAAAAACGAGCAGCCACACGCAATCAACGTTTTTCTTGTGATTATTTGACAATATTCATTACAATTATTTGGTAATAGTGCTGCTTTGACGCATTTTGTAGTTCGTTATTTTGCACAGAATATCTGGTTAGTCTGATGTTTTTTTGTACAAGGGAAAACAGAACCCCGTCAGTCCTAAGACCAACGGGGAATTCAGCTGAACTCACTTTTTCAGCGCTCTCACAAGCTCCTTGAAATGCCGTCCGCGTTCCTCGAAGTTCTTGTAGAAGCCATAGCTTGCCGCAGCCGGGCAGAGAATAACGCGCTTCTTTGCGACTGCAGCCGCAGCCTTTACCGCTTCGGGCAGGTCGCTCACGCGAATTTTGTTCACCATGGGGGAGGTTATCATGTCGCCGACCCGGTAGCCGCTGTCCGGCAGCAGTATCACGTTTTTCACGTAACCGGTGTTCAGGAAATCCGCAAGCTTGTCATAGGGTATATTGCGCTCCATTCCACCGAGAATAACGCAGTCCGCGCCGTCGGGGAACGCCTTTACAGCCGCTATCGCAGCCTCGGGAATGGTGCAGATGCTGTCGTTGATGTATTCCACGCCGTTTATCGTGTCAACATATTCCAGCCGGTGTTCCAGCCCCCTGAAATCCGGGAGGGCGGCAAGGCATTTATCCACGTCGGCGCCCGCGCATTCCGCAGCGGTGAGAGCCACAGCGATATTGTAGATATTGTGCTTCCCACGGAGCTGGGTGTGTATCTCAGCGGGGGTTATCCCGCGGTCACGCAGGAATATCGCGCCGTTCTCTGAAAACACCATTGCCGGCCGCTCGCAGCCTATCGTTATAAGCCTTGACTTGCGGTAGCCGGAATTCTCGCAGTTTGGCGCGTTGCCGCACTCTGCATTAGTGCATACCTCGTCGGGAATGACGTCGATATTGAGTATAGCGGTATCCCCTGCCTGCTGGAATCTGTAGATATTCCGCTTGGCGTTGGCGTAAGCCTCCAGGCTGACGTAATGGTCGAGATGTTCCGGGAATATGTTCAGCAGAACGGCGATTTCAGGCGAATGATGCACGAATTCCAGCTGATGGCAGCTCATCTCGCAGACTGCGACCGTGTCCGGGGTCATCTCCTCAAAGCGCTCCAGCGGCGGAACTCCGATATTTCCGATGAGCATAGTCTTAAAGCCGCACGCCGTGAGAAAGTGATATGTCAGCGACGACGTCGTGGACTTCCCCTTGGTGCCGGTAATTCCGATGATTTTGCAGGGGCGCAGCCTCAGAAGCAGCTCCGTCTGGGTAAGTATTTTCGCTTTTTCCTCCGGCGTGAGTTTATCCTTGATTATCACGCCGGGGCTTTGCAGCAGCAGGTCGTAGCCCTTTGCGCGGTCGAGGTAATCCTCGCCGTAGATACCGGTCACGTCCGGAATATCCTGCTCCTTCATGTCTGCGACGGCTATCTCAGCGCAGCAGCCGAGCCTTTTCAGCAGCGACAGCCACACCCTTCCCTCTCTGCCGTAACCGAGAATGGCACAGCGTTTTCCGTCAAATATTGGTTTCAGTTCGTTAATGTTCATTTCTTGCTCCGAGTAAATATTTAAGCTGCTCCGGCACGAAATTATCCGCGTCGAAAAAGTTTTCAAGCGATACCGGCGTGTATTCCGGGAACAGCTCCCTCCAGTGCTTCAGCAAAGCAGGGGGCGCGGATCTGCGGCGCTCCCACGCCATTTCAAGCGAGAGCCGCACCTCGTCCTTAGTGCCGACGCATTCAAACGGCTTATCTTCGCCGTCAAGCACCAGCCCGTCCAGCATGCCGGAAAGCTCCTGCTTCTCCAGCATGTTGCACCCGAAGATCCCCGTCAGCACGTCGTCGTCAAGGAATGCAGCCAGCAGGATATACACATACAGGCATTTTGCGCAGCTGCAGCACCACGAATTCGTCTTGCTGCCGAGATTGCAGCTCTGGAATACCCCGAAATACTGCGGGTACTTCACGAATTCCCTTGCTATCTGCCATTCGCTCCAGGGGCGCAGCAGGCTGAAATACTCCGGGCAGCGTGAATATCCCCCGAAACTGCGCTCGCAGTATTCGCGGAAATCACGCTCGAATTCGGTGGATTTGCTGTACTGGTGGTTTATCGCGGTGCCCTCGACGTAACTTTCGTTCGCGCTGCTCTCGTTGGAAAGCGCGATGTATTTCAGTCCGTGGACGCAGGCGCAGAGTTCCGCTGAGAACGCCACCACCGCCGAAAACGGCGTGTGCCCGTTGAGATAACCCATCTTGTTGAGTTCCAGAAGCTGCCTGTCGATAGTGCGCCTGGGGCCTATTATGCGGTTATCCGGAATTCCAGCGGCAGACGCGCAGCCGAGGGTAGCCCCTCTCGGGTTGATGATATATGCGGAAATGTCCACCCCGGCTTTTTTCAGCAGTTCCAGTGTAACAACGCTGTCCTTGCCGCCGCCTATCGGGACGAGGGTTCCGGTCAATGCGTTGTTCTGTGCGGAAAGCGGCTGTTCCTCCGGCGCGTTTATTGTCATGAACGTGCCGAGATCCGGGGTTATGCCGTTGCGGTAGAAGAATTCTCCAAGCCCATTGAAATAGAGTTTTTTCCACCAGTTCTTCTCCCAGGTTGAAAGTCCACCGCAGCGTACTTCGACCATCGGCGGGCAGGCGCACTTCCAGTAGGAAACCAGCTCTGCCATGCCGAGCGAAAACGCTATTCTGTCCGCAAGAGCGTGGTCAAATTCCAGCCTGCTGAACTCCTCCGGGAAAGTCCACTGCGGATAAAAATGGTACTCGTCTATCGAAAAGTGGAACGTCAGCAGCGTGCTGCCGTCCTGCTCCGAAAAATCGTAACTGTGGTAAATAAAGCTGCGGTGCTTCTGTCGCAGCTCGTCGTAAAGGCTCATAGGTCCTCCGTTATGCGTGGTGATTGCGCAGGTCGTGTTTCTTCACGAATGCGTCTATGCTTTCCTCGCTCTTTCTGTCGAAGCCGTCGTCACAGGGAATAAGCGACCAGTACTCCGTGATGTGCAGCGCTTCGCCGTTTTTAAGCGGATTTATCTCGCCAAGGCTTTCGCATTCAAGGAAAATCCCGTTCGTGAACGTTTCAAAATTGCAGCCGAAATCGGGGTATTCCCCGTCGATATTCATGCAGAAATTCTTCAGGAATATCTGCCCGTGGTTAACGACTGCAGCCCAGCCGTCCTCGTTGTTCATGCCGATTTTGAACTTCCCTGCGGAGCCCTTGACCTGCTGCAGCGTGCCGTATTTATTCCCGAGGAAGAACCTGTCGTCGTTGATGTCCGAGTAACTCCAGAAAACGTTTCTGCGGTTTGACAGCAGCCCGTTGTCCTTCACGCTCTGCGGGAATATCTCCACGCCGCCTGCCGCGCATACCGTCAGCGCCCATGGAGCCAGCGTGACTATCGCGCCGGAAACGTTCTTCACCTCATGGCACAGTTCGACCTCCGCGCCCTCGTCAGCCAGCCTGTAAACCAGCCTGTGCTGCTGACCGGTGCGCGTTGCCGGCGGCGTCAGAGTGACTTCACCGCCGTTTATCGTGTATTCCACCGGCTCGTTATCGGGAACGTAGCTGTGCGGGTAGCTTTCCGGGCTGCTCCACAGTCTGTGACCGCCGTATATGTACCACGTTTTGTCTGCGCCGAAGTATTCGCGCAGCTCGTCGGACTCGTCCCTGAATTCGCGGTCAACATCCTCAAGGAGCATGTTCTCCTTTCCGTTAAGGCAGTACGAGATTATGCGCGGACCAACGTCCACAGTGATGATAATGCTTGCAGTGCCGTTGTCCAGCTTTATGCACTTTCCAAAGTTCTTATAGTTAATTTCAGTTGCTGTAACCATTTTATGCATACCCTCTGATTCAATTCGGAATTATGAGTTCGGAATTCGGAATTATTGAGCTGCTGTCGCAGCAAATTTCCGATTGTATCTTAATTTTATACTATTCAGGTTTTTAAACTATTGCCGGTTTTGCGGTGAAATCTGCGCCGCAGGGACGCGGCTTCTCCAGCGCCAGCGACCAGATATCGCAGCACCGCGCCTGGAATGCACCCTGCCTGTATCCCTCCCGGGAAGTCCCCATAAGCGCCCGCAGCGAGGTGTCCAGCGGGAGCGTGCAGCCTGCATTCTTCGCAGCGGAAAGCACTTCCCTGCCGCGGGAATTCATGCCGAGAATACGGATATACGCGTCCGGCTCGTGCAGCATTTTCCTATCGACGTCAAGGAACGCACACAGCACCGCCCTGCGAATTCTTGCCAGCGTGTATCGCTTGGTCTTTGTCAGAAAGTACAGTTCGTCAAGGCTGCATGCCCTGCGAACTGCCTTGTAAAGCCTGTCGCCAAGTCCCTGCGCAGCGTCGTAAACATCGTAGAGATCCTCCGGCTTCATGGAGCGGAGTTTCGCGAGTATCGCGGTTTCCAGGCGCTTTATGTCCGCGGACGGCTCGTTTATCACCGGCGCAAACTGCGAGTAGTCCTCCCCGGCAAGAATGCGCTTTCTGATGAGCGACGCGCTCGCAAATCCCTGCGACTGCTCGTCGCTGTCGTGGTCGGCGCCCTCGCGCTGTATAGTCACCGGCTCAATGGAACTGCCGATGTCGTCCAGCGCCTTGATGTATTCCACAGCAAGGGTGTTGTTCGGGGAACTTATCGTCTGGTACACATCATCGGTGTAGAACTTGTTGACTGCCTGCGCCAGCGCCGCGGGGTAGCTTTTCCCACCGGTCATCAGCATCTGGAAGTACTCTGAATGCACCGCGTAATCCACCGCGCCAGCCGCTTCCCTCAGCGCGTCAACGCTGCCGCACTCGCTGCCGAATGAAAGCATATCCACGCAGCCAAGCGCCGAAATAATACCGACAGCCCCCCGCGCGAAGCCCTCCGCAGCGCATAGGCTGTACTTCACCGGCAGCTCAAGAACAAGGTCGGCTCCGTTTTCGAGCGCCGTGCGGGCGCGCGTGAATTTATCGAACACCGCGACGTCCCCGCGCTGCGTGAAATCCCCGCTCATGACCGCGACTATATGCGTGGCGCCAAGTTCCCGGGTCTTTTCCAGCTGGAATTTATGTCCGTAGTGGAACGGGTTGTATTCGCAGATAACTGCTGCTGTTTTCATAAAATGCCCCCTTTCCGGGTCGTTTGCTTCTCTTTCTATTTTACACCAAAACCCCGTCAAAATCAATAATTTTTCAAAAAAGACTTGATTTTTTTAGCGAAAAGTACTACAATATAAATGATATATGTGCAAAATCTCTGATATACTCTGATTTTGTATTAAAAACCAACAAATGAAAGGATTATCATCATGAAGATTCTTGTTATCAACGCCGGCAGCTCCTCGCTGAAGTACCAGCTCATCAACATGGAGGACGAGAGCGTTATCGCCAAGGGAAACTGTGACCGTATCGGCATTGACGGCCACATCAAGCACACCACCTTCGACGGAAGAAAGGTAGAGGCCGACTGCACATTCCCGACCCACACCGAAGCTTTTGAAAAGCTTGTTGAAGTACTCACCACAGGCGAGGGCAAGGTCATCGACAGCATGAGCGAGATCTCCGCTGTTGGCCATAGAATAGTACAGGGCGCTGAGGTATTCAGCAAGACTACACTCGTTACAGACGAGGTTATCCAGCAGATAGACGACCTGTCTGAACTGGCTCCCGTACATAATCACCCGCACGCGCTCGCACTGAGAGCCTGCAAGAAGGTCATTCCCGCTACTACTCCGCAGGTAGTCGTTTTCGATACCGCGTTCCATTCCACCATGCCGGAAAAGGCATTCATGTACGGTCTGCCCTATGAGTGCTACGAAAAGCTGCACGTCAGAAAGTACGGCTTCCACGGTACTTCCCACCGCTTCGTCACACAGGCGCTGGCTGACGCGCTCGGCAAGGATATCAAGGACCTCAAGATCGTTTCCTGCCACCTTGGCAACGGCTCTTCCATCACTGCGGTCGAGGGCGGCAAGTCCATCGATACTTCCATGGGCTTCACTCCGCTGGACGGCGTTATCATGGGAACCCGCTGCGGCAGCGTTGACCCCTCCGCGGTTACATTCGTCGCAAACAAGCTGGGGCTTTCTCCCAACGAGATGAGCGACTACATGAACAAGAAGTCCGGATTTCTCGGCATTTCCGGTATCTCCAGCGATAACCGCGATATCACCGACGCCGCAGTACACGGCGACCACAAGGCTCAGCTGGCAGGCGAGATGCTCCGCTATGAGATAAAGAAGTTCATTGGCTCCTATGCCGCTGTTATGAACGGTCTTGACGCCGTTATCTTCACCGGTGGTATCGGCGAGAACTCCGACGATGTACGCGCTGACGTTTGCCACAACATGGAATATCTCGGCATCAAGCTTGACGACGCTGCAAACGCTGGTCTGAGAGGCAAGCTGCAGAGAATTTCCGCACCCGATAGCAAGGTCGAGGTATGGGTAGTACCCACAAACGAGGAGCTTCTCATCGCACGCGATACAAAGGCTCTTGTCGGCAGCCTTTAATTCCGCATTGGTATGAAATCAAAATCCGCAGCCGTTATGACTGCGGATTTTCTGTAACGGGGGTGAGATCACGAAGCTGTTCTATCTGATACTTCTCGGGCTTTCGGGAGGGTATCTGCTGCTGCAGCTGGCTGCGTACCTCCTGTTCGGTCGTGAACTTTTCCCGAATGCCGGGGAGCTTTTCGAGCACAAAAAGAGCAAAATGGAACTGCAGACTATCTTTCCGAAGAACATTCTGCGGCTGGTGGTTTTCATCTTTGTAAGTTCGCTCATTGGCGCCCTGCTTGAAACTGCAGGCGTGGTAAGCTGGCTGGGACTTCCCTGCGCTGCCGCAGGCGGGCTTGCATTCAACTTTATGCTGAGCACCGTGCTGTCGCCGCTTTATCTGAAGTTCCAGAAAAAAGGCGTCCCCACCGAAAAGGAACTTGAAAACATGGAAGCCACAGTCACCGAGGATATCACCCCGGACATGTACGGTGAGATACGCGTCAAGCACAACGGAAAGCCGTATTATTTCCGCGCAGTTTCTGCGAATGGACGTGAGCTTCCCGCGGGGACTGATGTCGTCGTTATCTACAGCGAGGACAGCGCGTGCTTCGTGGAGTCGCGGGAAAGGTTCTTCGACGTGCTTTTCGACGAGGAAAACCCGATAACCGCGCCTCAGGAGGCGCCAGAAATCCCCAAGGAAAAAGGCAGCAACGAGATAGGGAGGGCTTAGATGAACGTAATTGTGTTCGATATTGGCGGCACGCTGATGGAATACACCAACATGCCAAACGTGTGGATAGACTGGTACGACAGCGCATTCCGGCATGTGCGTGACAAGTTGGGGCTGCCGCTGACTGACGCGCAGCTTGAAGCGTCGATAGAGGTGCTCAAGCAATACAATCCCCGCGTGAAGTACCGCGAAAAGGACTACTCCCCCGAGCAGATATTCAGCGACGCCGCGGCAGGCTGGGGCTTCCCCTATTCACTGCAGGAAGTGATAAGCGCGTTCTTCGAGGACATGCACCTGACGCCGCTCATCTATCCTGAAACTATACAGGTGCTTAAAAAGCTTCGTTCCGCGGGATGGAAGATAGCTACCCTGACCGACGTCGCAACAGGAATGCCGGACGAACTCCACAAAAGCTACTTCCCGGAGCTTATGCCGTATTTTGACATGTATGTATCGTCGCAGAGCTGCGGTTTCCGCAAGCCGAATCCCGAGGGAGTCCACCAGATAGCGGAGAATTTCAGGGCTGACGAGAAGCAGTTCATATTCGTGGGCGACGAGCCCAAGGACATCAAGACCGCGCAGAATGTAGGCTGCCGCTCAGTTCTCATCGACAGGAAAAACCGCGATCTGCATCTCGGGCAGGATTATACAATAACCACTCTTGACGGGCTGCTACCTATATGCGGGGTAACAACATGACGAAACGCAAGATAATACTGCTGACATTAAGCGCGCAGGCAGCTGCATTATGTATATGCGCAGTGTGCGTACATCTGTGGTATGAGAGCCTTAAAACCGCGAAGCGAATCCCCAACGGCTGGGAAATAAACGTCGCGGAGTATGTCTACGCCGACTACAGGGAGATAGGATCGTACAAGGAAACCTACACGCTGATATGCCGTTCGGTGGACGGAGATTTTGATTTCTATGAGATAGCGGAATATCCCGGTCGCGAATACATCGTAGAGAGGGTATTCTACGAAGCCGAGGTCCTGAAAAGAAAATAAAAACGGGAGGGCGCTGACCCTCCCGTATTTTTATTCCTCCATCTGCTTGCCGAAGTACATCGCAGCAGCCTGGACCAAAGCGCTCTGCTCGCTGGTGGCAAACTCGTTGTCCTCGCCTGAGAGCATGATAACAGCGCCGTTGACGTCCCCCTGCGACAAAATCGGGGAACACGCGATGGCGTATCTGTCGATACCCTCGATGGGATTGAGCCGCTGGTCTTCCCTGCTGCGGTAAACGTGACTCTTGCGCTGCTCGATGAGGTCTTCCAGCGAGCCTGAAACTCTCCGCTCAATGACCTCCTTTTTCGCCATTCCGGATACCGCGATAACGTGGTCGCGGTCGCAGATGACTGCGGGGCAGCCGCCTACCTTTGACAGCACGTCAGCGTACTGCGAAGCGGTGCATGATATTTCCCCCACCGGCGAGTACTTCTTGAAGATCACTTCGCCGTCGGGACTGGTGTAGATTTCAAGGGGGTCGCCCTTGCTGAAAACATTGACACGGATAACCTTGCCCCGTCTGTTGGGGCTTTTCTGCGTGATCTCCTGTGCGATATCACCCGTGTCTGGGTTAAAATTTGCGGTCAGACCTTTCGCCGGGTCGAGCCGCAGGAGCGCGTCTATATTGGAGCGCAGCCTGATGTCCACCATGTCCTCATAAACGCTGATACGGTCGATAAGGACTTCCAGGTCGGTGCGGGACAGGTGGTCTTTTGCGATGATGTCGCTGAATATCCCGATAGACGTGCGTGCAGTCCGGTTTACGCGGAGTACTGCGCTCTGCTTTTCCGTCATGGACTGTATCTGGTTTTCGAGGGAATCTATCTGGTTTGCGAGGTCGTCCAGCATTTCTCCGTAGGTTTCCTCGAACAGGGCTTCATTGTCGGGATTGCGCGCTATCTCCTTGACTTTCTGACGGGCAAGCAGCTTCATTTCGGACTTGGTATCCTCGATTCGCTGCCGGAGTATCTCAACGGTATTCTGCGTTTCGCCGCTCTCGATTTTTTCCTCTTTCAGAGCCTCGTCAAGCTGGCGAAGCAGGTCGGCGGAGTTATCCCGAACCATCTTTATATATTCCTTTAATGCGATGTCGAGAGTTTCGCACTTGATGAAATGCGAGGTGCAGCCTTTCAGACCTCTGCGGTGGTAGCTCCCGCAGGTGTAGGCAGGCTCGCGCTTGGGGTTGCTTATTGAGAACATCGGAGCGCCGCAGTCGCCGCAGAACAGAAATCCGGAATACACATTCTCATATTTCTTGACTCCGCGGTAATTTCCGCTTGTGCGGCTGTCAAGCTGCTGCTGAACCGACAGAAACAGCCGGTCGTCTACGATAGCCGGGTGATGATTCTCAAATACGATGTGCTGGCTCTCGTCGGTCTTTTTATCGGAGCCGTTGATTTTGGTGCGCTTGTACTTTGCCTGCCGGAAAGTCCCGATGTAGAAATCGTTGCGGAGTATTTCGGATACGGTAATAAGGCTCCATTCCGGGCGAGCGTTTATCTTGCAGTCCTCTCCGGCGGCAAGCTTGCGGTCGCGCTCTATCGTCCGGGGAGTGGGAATGTGCTGTTCAGTGAGGTAGTTCGCGATTTTGCGGTAGCCCATTCCCTCGGAGTACAGCTCAAATATTTTCCGCACAATGGGAGCGCATTCCTCGTCAACGGTTATCGTGAGGTTCTTGTTTCCCTCTATCCGGTAGCCGTAGGGAACGGCGCAGAGCCACTTTCCGTCTTTCTGGCGGTTGGCTATTACGCTCTTTACCTTTTTGCTTGCGTCCGTTACCGGCATTTCGTTCACAAGAAAGCGGAACTGTATCGACATCCAGTCGTCGAATGTGGGGTAGTCTATTCCGTCGCCGATCGCGATTATGCGAACGCCCTTATCGCGGAGATCTTCAAGCTCCACCAGCCCCTTGCTGTTCCGGCGCGAGAATCGGCTGAAATCCTTGATTATCAGGATATTGTGTTCGCCGCTCATCAGCTTCCTGCGCATTTTCTGGTAGCCGGGGCGCTGGTCGAACGTGTAGCCGGAACGGTCGCGATCCTCGTAAAACGTCAGTTTTGCTTCCGGGAACTGAACGCGGACGTATTCTTCGATTATGGATTTCTGGTTTTCTATCGAGGTGTTGTCGCGGTCTACTTCCATATCCACGGAGATTCGGCAGTAGCCTGCTATATCTAACACGGGAAATTTATCCAATGTGGTTTTCTCCTTTCTTCATTTGTAATAATGTCATTGTAACATATTCCGTGCGAAAAATCAATAGGTGGCAGAATAAAATCATTGAACATTTGCAAATTCTATGGTAAATACTATTACGAGGGCTACACAGCGTTCAGAACTGACGAACTTAAATAAAAAATAATGGGCAGGAGCGAATCCTGCCCGTTATTCATACAGCAGGCTTGTCCTGCTGATTTTCCTCCCTGACGTCCTCCAGTGCTTTTTTCATGCGGTTTCGGAGGAGCAGCGTGAGCATGGGCTCGAATAGATCGTCTTTCCCGGAGTGCATGATGATCACACGGAACTTCTTGTTCTTCGCCCTGAGCGGTTCAAGCTGCGCTGTTATCTCAGGCGGGAGAATATCGGTGCTTTCGTCGGAACACGCCCATATTATCGCCATCTGCCGTTCCGCATTGATTTCAAGCCTCATGTCGGCTGCACCTCCTTTCTGTGGGTATTGTCTGCGGAAAAAAATAGATTATTCGCTTGACGTTTTTCGATTTCAAGTTTATAATATATAATAGAATATCAAAGAAATGTCATTCGGGAATATTGATTATAAGCGGATAATTTATCATGCATCTGTCGGTTGACAGTTTTCCGTTGGCAATGCAAGAGTATTTTCCGATGTCGGTCAGTATACTTCTGGCTTCATTGTCCTTGATATCTACGCCTGCACGCTTAGCTACATCTGCTGAATTACCCGGCTTAAAAGCAATGTAGGTATCGCACTGGTCTATCGCTTGGGAAAGGTTTCTGCCGTCTGCCGCTGTGAGGTACTGTGATGTCAGCACTGCCATTATTCCCCTCTTTCTTCCGCGACGCAGAACTAAATCGACTATTGATGATCCCTGGCTGAGATCAAAGATCTGGCATTCATCAAGAATGAGTAAACATGGCGTTATCTCAGCCTGAGAACATTTATACTCATAGAATCTTCGTATTATTTCGTCAAGAAATGATTTGTCATCATTCATAGCCTTTACAACACTGATCTGACCTTTCCGGCAGATATTATTCCAACAGCCTGAGTCCGCCTGTCCGGCACTATTAATGAGCTTCACAAGTTCTTCCGCTGCAGATTCATTACCCATCAGAGAATACAGCTTGGTTATGCACGCAGGAGCCGAAAATGTGCCGCTCATTTCATCGCTCAGCGATTTGGCGAGTATTCTTGCTTCTTCGGAAATAGCATTGGTATCCAGAATCTGCGAGAAAAAATCGTTATAGGACATCGGGGCTGGCATAAGGTTTTTTTCATTGATTTCAAAGGTCTTGAAATCACTCTCAGATGTTGGACAGGTATCCCCGGTACATATATAAATCACCTCAACTCCCTGCAAAACGGCATTTCGGGCAAACTTTTTCAGAAAATATGATTTTCCTGAACCTGACTGACCCGTAATATAAATGTGTCCATTATCAGTTCCTTTACGGTCGGAAAGCGAAAAATATACCTGTCTGCCTCCGCACATGCCGAGTTCGATCATAAGTCCCGGACTGGCACCTTTAAATTCATCGGGCTCAAGCCTGATCTGCCCCATAGGGAAGAGTTTATCAAGCCGAACATCGTAAACCCTTGCCTGCCCCTCGTTGAACACAATGTTTTTCTGGTATTTATCGCCGCATGATAACACTCCTGCTTCTTTAAGGTTCTGGGCGAGCGCTTTCGGGGTCACATGGTTGTAATCAGCTATGCTTTTAAACGCTGGAGACGTAATGAATATGTCGTTTGAAGAGTATCCAATGATCTTCTGCTTATTACACCCCGCAGGCAGGTTTTCCTTGGGAATAAGCATACTTTGCCCTTCTCCGTGAACATAGGACCTTAATGTATCCAGCATTGAATTATCAACAGTATCATCAATGCCTATCAGATAATTGCTGTATTCCTCCAGGAACTCGTCAAGCTTATCTTCCGCAGCACCTGATGAAAGAAACAGATATTCAGCGGCTGCTATGAGCAGTGAAAAGGTGCTGCACAGATAATCCTCGCAGCAAAGAGGCTCAAGATAGAGCGCATTCAACTCAGCCGCACGGTTTTTCAGCCTGGCTACGAAATTCGGTTCTTTTAAGTACAGCGTTTGAAACCAGTTTGCTAACCTAATACCACTCACATTGGGGTTGATGGCGGAATAAGGAATAGCCAGGATTTGTTCAGAGCTGATAAGATCCCGCAGAATCTGCCTGTTTTTGACTACCATAACTGCCAATGAGTCGAAAGGGTGTTCACCGGCAGCGTATGCCGTTCTTCCGAATAGAGTTATGCTTTGCTGCAATGTCTTTTTTACGTTATAGTCGCTTTCATCGCTGAGGCGAAGAAAAGACACGGTATTGCCCTTTATATTGGACTGGAAATCTTTATCCGGCTTGATTATCGTGTTAATATCACAGCAATACAGACAACGGAGATCATTTTCTGCCTGGATATAGTTTGAACTGATAAACACGAAAGTTTTGATCATTTCAACACTGTTTTCTCTCAATGCCTGTGCTACACGGGAAAGACAGCCTATCAAAATGCAGGTAACCATTGAGAATGACGCTCTAAAATCTGCATTGCCGTCTGGAAACAGTAATTCAAGAATTTCAGCACGATCAGCTGCGTTTCTGAAAATCCAGTCGTCGTTTTTGATTCGCAAACCATTGTAGTCTCTGAAGTAGCCTTCAGAAAAAGACTTGGGTTCAAGGCAGCTTATCTGATAATCAAGATAACGGATAATATCTGTTATTTTTCCATCAGGAAGCATTAGTACTTTCTTATCAGATAAAAGCGATTCCATGAATTTTTTATCATGGAGTTGGTCCTTTGTAATTGTTGATCCGCTGTTTACACCATTAGATTGTGTGAATACCAAATCAATATATTCCTGGCCTGGGGTACCATCAGTATTGATTTCTTTATGGTAGTTCACAGCAAACACCATACCGTTGCATATATGCTTTTCCTTAGTTTTGCTTTTGCTGGCGTTGTGGATTTTGACGTCCTGAACTCCATAAGACGAAGGAGGACCTTGGAACGATTCTGATTTTGAAGAGGAACTTAATGTCGTTTTGTACATTCCATTACGGTTAGGGTCTGAATATACCCCGCTTGTACTGCTGGAATACTCCTTCTGCTGTCCCTGAGTAATAACACAGTTCGGCTGTTGAGAACAATTATACTGCTGATAAGGCTGTCCCTGATAATAAGGCTGACTGTTGTTAACGATTCCGGAATTTGCATTATGTAATGCAAGTCCTCCATTGTAATAATAACTCATAAAGATGTCCTTTCGCTATAATTATTTCGCACATTTGCTGTGCGATGATCATAGTATAGCATTAGGTTTTCATTTTTCCAATAGGTCAGTTTTCGAAGTTTACAAAAATAAAAATAACGTTGCGATTGCAGCGCTATATACGGAGGTTTTTACATGAATAAATTTTCCTTGAAACAGAAGTTGTTTCGTAAAATTATCAATATAATACTTGAACAATGGCATGTCGTCAATGAAGAATTGTATGAATGCTCTCAAAAAAAGCCGGAAAGCCAGGAAAGTTTCTTTAACAGGCTTATTGCTATAAACGGGAAAAATGCGTCCTATAAGAAATCGACGGTTTCGAATATAAAGAAAAATGGCTTCCCAGAAAAATTCTTTACTAAATTTATTTCTGATCGTGACAGCATGAATTCACTATGCCATAATATCGGAGATATACTGAAAAATGAATTTAATGAGTCTTGTCTGGCGCATATTGCTGAACGGATAAATGATTATAAAGATAATAGCCAGGTTGCCCATGATATAAAGGAACTGAAAACACCCGATCAGTTTTCAAGTAAGGATAAGTATATCGTGAACGCTGTGAGAAAAAGTCTTGAATATGTGATTACTGATCAGTCGCCGGTATATAAAATATGTTCTGAACGCCCAAGAAAGATTCATGGCTTTATAGGCCGTTCGGAAGAAATAAAAGAGATAGGTGATTTTCTGGCAGACCGTAATTATGCAGTCATAAGTGGTATTGGCGGAATAGGAAAGACAGTTCTTGCCCGGGAATACCTGGCTGAGCATAGTTCTGAGTATGATATTATCAGTACCGTGAGATTTGACACCGACATCTCAACGACCATCAGCAATATTGAGTGTGAAGGTATGCCTGACAATATTAAGCCATCACAGCGCAAAGCTGAGATTCAAAAGCTGTTAAAGCAGGCAGGAAACAAAGCAATTGTATTCATTGATAGCCTTGACGATAAGGGCAAGGATTACATAAACGATGAAACTTACTGGGAAAAAATAGTCGAGACATATAAATGCAGGTTTCTCGTTACAACCAGAATGGCTTCAAACAGTGCAATTAAGCTCAGCGAGCTGAGTGACTCTGAACTTGGGGAATTATTTATCAATCAGCTTAAAAACAGAAATCAGCATTGCTCATTTTTCAGAGATGATCTAAGTGATTTACTTGAAATACTGCACCGCCACACACTGCTTGTGGAACTAAGCGGAAAGGTCTTTGACAAGCTTGACATGGATCCGACAGAATTCATGGAGATAATGCGCGGAGAGGACCCACAGTATCCGTCTGACAGGGTCGAGCTAAAAAAGGATCAAAGCACCTCCAGAAAATCTGTCAGCGACCATCTTGATACTTTATTCTCTTTAGCAGGGTTGAGTGAATTTAATAAAAGAATGCTGATGGATTTTTCACTGCTTTCCTCTGATGCGATGATAAATGTCAGAACAGCAGAAAGATGGTTTTCCCCGTACTGCAAGGATGATTTCGAAGAAATGAGCATTTTCGGCTGGCTTCAGAGCAGTTATGATGAAAATCAGGATTCATACAAGTATGGGACACATTCACTAATAGCTGAAACTATACGCCGTAACAACGCGTTTATAAACTGCGATTTCAGATGTGAGCTCAGAAATGTCGAAAGCTTTTCATACAACTATTATGCTGTCGGAAACAGAGCGCTTGCAGAACCATTATATAGCGTCGTCACAAAAGTAAAAGCCAAGTCGCGTGAACTGCGATTCTGTAAAAGCCGTGTTTGCTTCTGCCTTTCATATATAGGAAGAAAGGATCTTGCTTATGCGATATATCAGGTTTCCGATGATAAACTGGATTTTACAAATGATGTCTATGGCTGGCTTAAACAGTTTTCGGACAACGACCCACAGTTAAAGAGCATCATTCAGTCCAAGGAAAATGAGTATGACCAAGGTGAACGAAAGGACAATGATTGCATAGATGAACTTATTGAGTTCAATAATGAAAAAGTGTATCATGAAATCATATCAAAATCTCCATGCAAGAAGCTCAGATATGATGACAGGTTTATCAGAACTCGTTTAATGACTGCTGACCGATACTTTTCAGAACTTAAATTTGCAGAACTTCCCAAGTGCACTAAGGGATTGAGAATGCTTATTTTTTCTTATCATTCTCCCGAAGCGTTCTACAGTATACCATCAGATGTTGATGGTAATACATATCTGGAATTTATCCTGGAACAATTCTCGTGTTCAAGAATAGAAGACACGATTTTCTATAAAACCGTTGCCGGGGTCAGCGAGGCTGGAACAGAGTACAACGGCGTGGTATTCTATAACGATATATACGCTCTTAAGAGTATGCTGATTTATGCGGCTCACGTGGAAACTATGTATCAGACTCAATTTGCTGTTGAAAATACCACAACCAATGCCAGCAAGTGGTTTGAGTTCCTTGCCCAAAACAGAAAATACATAAGTACGCCTTATCTTATTGAATGGGATATTCATCTTGCTTACTGCCTGTGCAACAGCTTGAAATTCGATCTGTGCGACAGAATTGTTGAGAAATATCAGAATATTTCCTTCAAGGAAATGCCAAAGGTATATGACGAACTTAGGATACTTGAGAGCTATATCAAGTGCTATAAATGCATAGATTCATTTGACGGTTCAAGTCTTAAATTGCTTTCAGATGAATTGATCACATACTTTGACGGCATTGTCAATTTGATAATAAATCAGAAAAAAGCCCTGAAAGCTCACAATGTTAGTGAGTGAATCTCCTGTTAACTGCAATGCGTGCTATCGTGATGGTATGCTCCTCAAAAGAGGAACTTAACCTAAAAACTTCCGTCAGCAAATTTGTCAAAATCATAGAAGAACGTGATAAAATTGATACACGGCTTACTGTTTCAGAGGACTATTTTACTTCCCTGCTCAATGCATATAATAACTTTAAAGCTGAGATAAAGGGAACTTTATGTACACCCCAAATTGCACATTCTGAAAAAAATAATTGATAAAATCATAGAAATAGCAGATTTTATTAAACTTTTTCATGTTTTTATTTCAAAAAGTGCAATAATGCAAAAGCGTGCCGCTCATTTTTTTTGAGCGGCACAATATTTAACGTAAAAATAAAAATCAGTGATCAACGATATCCGGTTTATGTAATTCGTATTTAAGCACTATATACCTTATATCCACTCCCGGTTCTCTCCACAAAGAAAGGCTGAATATCGTTAACACTCATGAATTTATGGAGGTTCGGGCGTTTTTCATCAAGCCACTCCTCGTGCTGTACTCCGTTCAGGAATACCAGCGGGCAAGCCCTGACTACCGTACCAGCCGGAAGTCCGAAGTCGGCAATGAGCTTGTCCCTGTCCACCGTCCGCAGATAAGTGAACGCTTCCAGCGCACAGCGGAGCATGGTTTCCTTGCTGTCGGGCTTTTTCAGTTCTAGAATGCGCAAAGTCCTGTCAGCCTTATTGTAGGACAGCAGGTCTATTTTCCCGATATCATCATACTTGATGTTTTTCAGCGGCGTCTGGTAGTCTATCACTTTTCCGATAAAATCGAAATCTCCTTGCCTGAACATATCCATTGCGATTTGTTCCTCAACGCGGTTTGAAGCGGGATGATAATTACCATCGTGCCCGGCAGTCTTATAGGTGGTCTGCCGTGTTATCGGCGGTATTCCTGCGACAAGTTCATCAAAATGCGCTATTACAAATTCCGCGACTGCTTCGTTGAAATAAACGCCGGTGTTCGGGAATTTTCCGCGGTAGTTCACGAAATCCTTTTTATAGAAATTCTTCGGGTCTTTCATTGCTTCAATGCATTTTGACCTGATATCCGATTCTTCGTATGCCATGATGATACTTCCTTTCAGTCATAAATTACCTGCCAAATCAAGTATACCACACATTAATTTGTATGTCAACTGTATCGGACAGGTACTTGTTTTGTCCCTGGTGATGTGATATAATGAATTTATTGGAGGTGCGCCATGGAGAAAAACAAACAGAAACTGCTTGCCGTCCTTGACATTCTGAACGAAACCGACGAGCTCCACCCGATAACCGCGAACCGCATAACAGAGCGGTTAAGGCTGATGGGCATAGAAGCCGAGCGGAAATCTGTGCTGCGTGATATCACTGCGCTGTCGGAATACGGCTGCGACATAATTCTGCACTCGGACAACAAATTTGGATTTTACATCGGCAGCCGCACTTTCGAGGACTGGGAGCTGAAAATCCTGATGGATTCCGTGCAGAGTTCGCGTTTTCTGACTGACGAGCAGACAAAATCCCTGACTGAGCGTATCAGTAAGCTTTCGAGCGCGGCTGGCTGCAAGGCGCTCCGCAGCGTCACGCAGATCCACTGGGAAAACAAATCCGGTTCGGTCAGCTATGCGGTCGATAAAATCCTGAATGCTATCCGGCACGGAAAGATGATAACGTTTCAGTACAGTTTTACCTCTGCGGATTTGAAAAAATCGCTGAAGCGCAGCGGTTACGTTTATACCGTCAGTCCGTATTCCATTTATCGGCGCGGGGATCAGTACTACCTCATCGGAAATACGCACGGGTACGATAATCTTTCCTGTTATCGGCTGGACAGAATGCGGAATGCCGCAGTTTCAGAGATTCCCGCAGTTCCTGCGGAAAAGCTGCTCGGAAAGAATCCGGATATGCGGATTTCCGAGTACGTTCAAAGCACCGTCAGCAATTTCAGCGGAGAAAAAGTCCCGCTGGAACTCCATGCAGAGCCGTCCGCGCTCGATGACATAATCGACTGCTTCGGCGAGAAAATACGGGTAACTCAGACGGAATCCGGGCTGACCGTGAAACTCCGCACCACTGAAAGCGAGGGGCTTTACCGCTGGCTCATGCAGATGTGCGGAAGAATCACAGCGGTATCTCCACGGTCAGTTGTTGATGAAATGGCGCGCCGTACACAGACCGCGGCTGAAACATACCGGGTCATTTCCCGTCCTTGTTCTTCGGGAGAATGAGCAGCAGTAACAGTAATATTCCGGCAGGCACAAATATAATTCCACAGCCCGTGCCGACCGAAATATCATTATCGCCGCCCAATATCCACAGCATAAGCGCTCCGCAGGCTATTCCTGCCACGATTCCGAACAGCTTTCCGAGAGCGTTTGAGTGCAGCAGCTTCCCGAAAATGAGATACACTATACCTCCGATAAATCCCATATCAAGGACTGCCGCTAATACTATGATAATAGTCATTTTTGTTCCCTCCTTATGCTTTTATAATAGCACATCAGGCAGGACAAAAACGGTACCAGTAAGGAGCAGATATGAAAATAACGATACATCGCGGAACCCACCAGATAGGCGGCTGCGCTACTGAGATATGCACGGCAGGCATGCGGATTTTTGTTGATTTCGGTTCTGCGCTAGACGGCAGCGCAGGAATACAGATAGATGGTCTGAACACTGGAAAAGCCGCCTGCGACGGCGTTCTTCTGACGCACTATCACGGCGACCATGTTGGCGAGATCAACACGATACTTCCTGGTATTCCGCTGTACTGCGGAGAAACTGCTAAACTGATAATGCAGAAACTGAACAGCCGCACAAAACAGATAGACGGCGATGTACTGCTGAATATGAATACATTCGTGCAGGGGCAGAGCTTTCAGGTAGGCGACATCAAAATTACGCCGTATTCCGTTGACCATTCGGCGTATGATTCATATATGTTCCTGATCGAAGCGGAGGGAAAGCGCGTGCTTCACACCGGGGATTTCCGCACGCACGGATTTCGCGGAAAGGGCGTGCCGAAAGTCCTGGAGAAGCTGGTTGGGAAAGTAGATGTCCTCATCTGCGAGGGAACAACGATAAACGGCGACCATGAAACTGCGCTGTCAGAATACGAGCTTTCGCTGAAGATCCGTGACTACATAAAGGAACACAAGTACGTTTTCGCGGTGTGTTCCTCAACGAATTTCGACCGGCTTGCGGCTGTATGCAATGCGATCCCGCGCGGGCGCTACCGGGTATGCGACAAGTACCAGCTTGAAATGATGGAGATAATTCGGGAACACACAAAGGATTACACAGAGCTGTATCAATTTGAGAGAATGTTGTGGTACAGCAGCTATCTCGTACCTAAAATGCGCGACCGTGGGTTCTGTATGTTCGTAAGGCTTGGGAATTCCAGTCACAGAAAGATAATGGAGAAATTCGCAGACTTACAGCCGCGCATTCTCTATTCAATGTGGAAAGGCTATCTTGATGAACCGAAAAACGCCGCATTCGTGGAGGGATTCCCTCTCGACAGACTGCACACCAGCGGTCATGCGGATATCAGTGCGATACGGACAGCTATTGAGATAACGCAGCCGGAAATCGTGATACCGATTCATACTGAATCTCCTGATAAATTCAAGGATATTGTGGGGAATCGGACGGTGTTAGTCTGCGAGGACGGAGAAAATATAATTCTATAAAACAGAGATACGGTGCTGAAGTCAACGGCGCCGTATTTTTTTATCACTATGACTAACAAAGAAATAAGGATAGCATTGTAACACAGTTGCGTTATCCTGCTAAGGCAGGCTTATTAAAAGACTGCCTGTATATATTATATACTTAATACATTTAAGAGAAAGAAGGTAGAATCTATTGAGAACTAAAACAATTACAACAAGTCTCAGATTAAGACCGGATGAACTGGAGGTGATAGAAAGCAATGCTGAAAAAGCAGGTCTTAACAGAAATACGTTTATTGTATCGTCAGCATTAAAGAATCATAATTCTGTTAAACCGGAACACCTTTGTGAACTGAGAATGATACAGAATACTATCACCAGAGTGGATAACGGACTGACTGACAAGATCAGGAATGAATTGAACGAAAGGATAAACAAATTATGGGCTGCATTGTCAAAGTAATAAATAACGGTTACGAACACCCTTTGGCTTTAAAAGGAATTATCAAATATATACTTACAGATAAAGATACTAAAGGTCATACACGGTATTATGATGGATATTACATTAATCCCGAAAATGCCGAGCGTGAAATGATGGACGTAAAGCAATACTTCAGAAAAACACAGGGGCGTCAGGCAAGACATTTTATTGTGAGCTTTGATGATTACGTGTGCATGGGAAGGCAGGCAGATCATCTTGCCAGACAGATCTGCGAATATTATTATAATACCTTTCAGATCATGTATTCGGTTCATGAAGATACAGATAATTATCATATTCATTTTGTAATGAATACAGTCAGCTGGGTTGATGGACATATGTTCAGTGAGGGTCCAGCGGAACTGCAGCAGTTTAAGAATTATGTAAGTAACCTTTATAATACGTTCGTGAAAGAGCAGCGCAGGAATGAAATAATCTATGGGTAATACGATTTACATGTTCTGTAACACAAATATAAAAAAATTATGGAGGATTTGTTTATGAAAACAAAAATGGCTTCGATCCCTTTTGAGGTAAACAATATTGATGGACGCATTATGCCTTTCAGACAGGTAGTATATGTTGATGAAAATCCGAACGGCACTCGTTGCTATTACAGTGATGATAAGCTGACTGATCAGGTGAATTTACCTGATAACACTGAACTTATCTATACAAGACCTGAACTGCTTTATGGTATGTCAGATATAGCATTACCGTCTCCGACTCATCATGAGGTGGTTCAGGTAGAAAAGCCCGATTATATCAAGAAACTAAGACCTTTTGATTATGCAGCGTATATTGTGTCACAGGTACCACTGAAAAAATACAATAGCGAGCTTTATGTATTCCGCGATGGCTGCTATCATGCAATGAGCAAACCGGAGGTATGCGACCTTGTTATGGATTATTGTGGTGCTGATATTATACATGGAGGTTCTCCTTCGGTTATCGATAAGGTGGTTTCCTGCCTGAATAATTTGCCGGGACTAAGGTGCCAGGATACTGATGTGGATCCGGATTTCGTGCCTTTCCGAAACGGTATATTCAACATAAGAGATTTTAGTTTCTATCCATACGAAACCAGACCGTTCGTAAGATATGCCCTTACTGTAGATTTTGACCCGATAATCGGATATTGTCCTGAATTTCTTAATTACCTCAATACCGTAACAGGGTATGATCCGGTGATGAAAACAAGGATACTTGAAATAATGGGCTATCTTCTGACAGCTCACATGGACGCTAAAAAGTTCTTTGTTTTTGCCGGTGTGGGTAATTCGGGTAAATCCCTGTTGATAAATCTTATAGAATCACTCATTACTCCCGATAGTATCTTTAGTGCAGGAATGAACGAACTCGGATTAAAATTTACCCTTGGATATATGAACGGAAAGCATTTAAGCATCTGCTCTGACCTTTCAAGCGCGCCGATAACAAATAGCGCGGTCGGTAATATCAAAATGCTGACCGGTGGGGATACAAAGTTCTGTGAGAAGAAACAAGCGGCTATGGTAAGAATGGAGAAAACCACACGGTTGTTATTCTCGACTAATCATGAAATCACCACAGTATATCATGATCAGGCTTTTATGGACCGGTGCTGCGTTGTTCCTTTCCTGCACAGTATCCCTGTTGATAAGCAGGATCCATTCCTGTTTGCCGAACTGATGAATGAGCGTACAGCTATTGTTAATTATGCACTCAACGCTTACATTTCACTTCGTTTAAGAAGATATGGAATGGGTGTGGAATTCACTGGTGAAGCGGAGGCACAGAAACAGTATCATGAGTATTTTCACAAATAAAGTATAATAGTTCTTCTATGATTTGTGAATCAAGAATTTTGTAATTATATATTATCTCCATGTAGCTATAATATCAGCTATCCGTTTATAACGGCACACAGAAATTTCCCCGAAGTGTAATTGCTTCGGGGATTTTTTGTGTCCGGGAGAGGAGAAAAAGTATGTTCAACAATCAGCGTTATGTCACAAGAGGCATAACAAACACCGTGCCGCTCGTCACTCAGATAATCCTCTGGGACTGCATTGACAGCATGAAAGTCGAGCGAAAAGATTACCTGCAGGTCTTTAAGCTCGTAGCGAACGGCAACAATCAGCAGGTAACGCACAGTCAGGAGGAGCCCACTTACGAGCGAACTTTCACATTCCCCACTGACGAACCAATCACAGCGAAAATCTTCGTCATTGACGATGAGACCCATTCTACAATGCTTTTGGCAGAAGAATATTGATTAGGAGGAACACACCATGGACAACAACGAAAATACCAGCCCCGTTTGCAGATGCTGCGGAGCAACAATTGAAACTGATGACTACTACACGTTCGACGGCAGCATACTCTGCGACGACTGCTATCACAGCGAAACCGTCACCTGCGAGCACTGTGGTGACAGAATCTGGGCTGACGACAACGCAGGCTCTGACAGTATGCCGCTCTGCAATTCATGCTACGATGACTATTATACGACATGTGAATGCTGCGGCAGAATCATTCATCGTGACTATGCCAACTACGATGATGAGGACGATTACGCCTACTGCGACAGATGCTACGAGGAACGCCAGAACAGTTCCATTCATGAATACAACTACAAACCCGAACCGATATTTTACGGTGACTCAAAGCGTTATTTCGGCGTGGAACTTGAAATCGACGAGGGCGGCAAGAACGGTGACAATGCTGATACGATTCTGGGTATCGGCAACCGGGTTGCGGAGCATATCTACATTAAGTCAGATGGCAGCCTCTCGGACGGAATGGAAATTGTAACTCATCCCATGTCACTAAAGTACCACAAGGACAAAATGCCCTGGGCAGAGATAATGAAATCCGCTATCCACATGGATTATCGCAGTCACAAAACAAGCACCTGCGGACTTCATGTCCACGTTAACAGAACAGCCTTCGGCAGTACCCGGGAAGCGCAGGACGAGTGCGTTTCCCGGGTTCTTTATTTCGTGGAGCACCATTGGCTGGAGCTGCTCAAATTCAGCCGAAGAACCGAGTATCAGATGAACCGCTGGGCTGCACGTTACGGTTATAAGAACAGTCCGAAAGAGATTCTGGAGGACGCTAAAAAGGGCTGCAATGGGCGCTATGCCTGCGTGAACATCACGAACTATCACACGATAGAGTTTCGTATGTTCCGTGGCACACTCAAGTACAACACGCTGATTGCAACGCTGGAACTCGTAGATAAAATCTGCGAGCTAGCGACAAATCTGACCGACAGCGAACTGAAATCCGTAAGTTGGTCTGATTTCGTAGGTTCGCTGGACGACAGCACTGAACCAGAGCTCATTACCTACCTGAAAGAACGCCAGCTTTACATAAACACGCCAATCACGGCAGAGGAGGACGATTAATATGTGTGCAATTTTCGGCTTGATAGATTACAACCACACTCTCAATGCGAAGCAGCGTGAGAAGCTGCTTCGTGTGCTTTCCGAGGAATGTGAGGAACGTGGAACCGATGCTACCGGATACGCATTCAACCACAATGGCAAACTCACAATTTACAAGCGCCCTTATGCTGCTCACAAGGTACACCTTAAACTACACGAGGACAGCAATGTTATCATGGGGCACACCCGAATGGCAACGCAAGGTAACAAACTCGATAATCGCAACAACCATCCGTTCCCTGGAACGGTGAACGGAACTCATTTCGCTCTTGCTCACAACGGTGTACTTCACAATGATGTGAAACTTCGAAAACAGATGTCACTACCGAGTACGCCAGTCAAGACGGATAGCTACATAGCAGTGCAGCTTCTGGAACAGCAGAAATCCCTCGACATACAGTCCACTTCTGAAATGGCTGAGCTTGTCGAGGGCTCTTTTGTGTTTACCGTGCTTGATGACAAGAATAACATCTATTTCGTCAAGGGCGATAATCCACTTGCATTGTACCATTACGAAACCTGCGGACTGTATGTCTACGCCAGCACGGAGGCAATCCTCGACCGTGCACTGATGAGATTAGGAATCCTCAGTATTGAGCACCAGAAACTCGACACGACCTGCGGTGATATCCTGAAAATCGATAGTTCCGGAGCAATGGAGCACGAAATATTTGACACCACAAATCTGATGGTGTACGATTATCGCTATTTCCGCCGTGACTGGTGGAACGTCCCCGAATCTTGTGAAAACGAACCGCAGGACGTGAAACAGCTGAAAGACTTTGCAAGCTCCATCGGCGTGTCCCGTGAAGATATTGACCTGCTCCTGAGCTACGGCTATTTCGTGGAAGAGATAGAAGAAATGCTCTACCAGCCCGGCGTAATTGAGGAAGCATTATGTGAAATTCTGAACGAATGCGCATACGACTATTGTGGTGAATTCTGATGAAGAATTTTGTATTTGGATACGCCCGAGTTTCAACAGAACAGCAGAATCTCGACCGCCAGCTTGATATGCTCCAGAAATACGGCGTGGATTTCATCTACAACGAGAAGATGACCGGCACCAAGCGTAATCGTCCGGAACTCGAAAAACTCCTAGAACGCCTGACCGAGGGAGACACGGTAGTCGTGGAATCCCTCTCCAGACTTGGCAGAAGTACCAAAGACCTCATCTGGCTAATGGAGACTTTCAACGCAAAAGGTGTGAACCTTGTATCGCTGAAAGAATCCATTGATACTACAACGAGTACAGGAAAGCTGCTTTTCACGCTGATGTCAGCACTGGCTCAGTTTGAGCGCGATGTTCTGGCCGACAGAACCAAAGAGGGCTTAGCCGCCGCTCGTGCAAGAGGACGAAAGGGTGGGCGTAAGCCAGTCGACAGTGATGCCGTTCGCAAAGCTGTGAAGCTATACAAGACCGGTCAGTACACTGTCAGTGAGATAACTGAGTTGACAGGAGTTAAGAAAACTACGCTATATAAAAATCTGCAGGGATAGCAGAGAAAAATAAGTCTGTTTCACCACAGGCTTATTTTTTATTAAATTGCTCTAAATAATGGCTTGAAATCAAAGGCAAAATGTGGTATAATGAATAATGACATAGAAGATTTGTTGGATTTTAAGTCCATATACATATCAGGAGGAAAAAACGTGATAACCGGAGAACTCAAAAATAAAATCGACAGCCTATGGGACATATTTGCAGCCGGAGGTCTTACCAATCCGCTTGATGTTATCGAGCAGATAACATACCTCATGTTCATACATGACCTTGACGATACAGACAATCTTCGTTCCAAGGAAGCTGCTATGCTAGGACTGCCTCATAAGAGCATTTTTTCTGATGAAGTCCAGATTGGTGACCGTACAATCGACGGAAAACAGCTCAAATGGTCTGTGTTCCACGATTTTCCGGCTGACAGAATGTACTCTGTAATGCAGGAGTGGGTGTTCCCGTTTATCAAGAATCTTCATGCAGATAAAAACAGCGCATATTCTAAGTACATGGGAGACGCTATATTCAAACTGCCTACCCCGCTGGTTCTTTCAAAGGTTGTAGATTCTCTCGATGATATTTACGACCTTATGGCAACAAGCGAGAAAGTTGACGATAAGGCAGACGTCCGTGGTGATACATATGAGTATCTTCTTGCTAAGATTGCTTCCGCAGGCAGAAACGGACAGTTCCGCACACCTCGTCATATCATTAAGATGATGGTGGAACTTATGAAACCGCGCCCTGATGACACTATCTGTGATCCATCATGCGGTACTGCGGGATTCCTTGTAGCTGCCGGTGAGTACCTCCGCGCAAACTGCAAGGAAGATATTTTCTATAACAAGGAAAAGAAAGACCACTACATGAATCATATGTTCTACGGTTATGACATGGACAGAACCATGCTCCGTATCGGCGCTATGAACATGATGACTCACGGAGTGGACAATCCTTTCATAGAGTATCGTGACAGCCTTTCAGACCAGAATTCGGACAGGGAGAAGTATACCCTTATCCTCGCAAATCCGCCATTCAAAGGCAGCCTTGACGCTGACACCGTTTCCGCTGACCTGCTGAAAGTCTGCAAGACCAAGAAGACCGAACTGCTGTTCCTAGCACTGTTCCTCAGAATGCTGAAAACGGGTGGGCGCTGTGCTTGTATCGTTCCGGACGGAGTTCTGTTCGGCTCGTCTGCTGCACACAAGGCTATCCGCAAGGAGATAATCGAGGGCAACCGCCTGGAGGCAGTTATATCAATGCCGAGTGGTGTATTTAAGCCCTATGCAGGAGTTTCCACCGGAATACTGATTTTCACTAAAACAGGTTATGGCGGTACGGATAACGTGTGGTTCTATGATATGCAGGCGGACGGATTCAGCCTTGACGATAAGCGCTCTCAGGTTGCTGAAAATGATATTCCTGATATTGTTGCGAGATTCCACAATCCTGACGGAGAAAAGGAGCGTCAGCGCACTGACAAGTCTTTCTTTGTTCCGGTTAATGAGATTGTTGCGAATGATTACGACCTTTCGATAAACAAGTACAAAAAGACGGAGTACAAGCCGGTGGAGTACGCGCCTACCGAGGAGATTCTTGCGGAAATCAACAGCATTGAGCAGGAGATTCTTGCGGGGATAAAGGAATTGGAGGGGATGTTGTAATGGCGAAACTAGGCGACATATTTGTAAAACAGATCGTTGGTGAGTGGGGAAACGAATGTAATAATGAAAGTAATGGCGTTTTTGTCCTTCGCACCACAAACTTTTCCAATTCAGGAGTTATTAACTATGATAAAGTAGTAAAACGTGATATCCCAGATAACAAAGTAGAAGAAAAGAAACTCAAATACGGTGACATTATTCTTGAAAAATCTGGCGGCACAGATAAAACTCCTGTTGGAAGAGTTGTGTTTTGCGATAATAAAATAGAAAGTGATGTTTATTTGTGTAATAATTTCACACAAGCAATGCGTGTTGACAATTCAATTGCTATTCCGAAATATGTTTTTTATCTTATGTATTATTTTCATCAGATAGGCATAACAGACTTGCTTCAAAGCAAAACAACAGGTATTAGGAATCTAAGATTAAGGGATTATTTAAATACCGACATCAAGCTTCCCAATCTAGCAGAGCAAGAACATTGCGTAATATACCTTGATAAACTCACCGTTCTCATATCTCTCCGCCAACAGCAACTTGAAAAGCTTGACGAACTTGTCAAATCACGAGAAGTCGCTGACACGCATTTGATTGCGATGGAGGTGGCAGCATGAAACCTGTTGTAATGACCCTCGGTGATGTTTGTACAAAAGGAAGTTCAAATCTTGCGCAGAAGGATCTGGATGGAAACAGCGGCGAGTATGAGATTTATGGTGCGAGTGGTCTGATAAAAAAGGTGAATTTTTTTCATCAGGAAAAACCGTATATTTCAGTTGTCAAAGACGGTGCAGGAGTTGGCAGAACAATGCTTCTTCCAGCTAGAACATCTGTTATTGGAACAATGCAATATATAATCCCCAATGAGAATATTGATATTGAATATCTCTATTACGCAATAACGTATATGGATTTGTCACGTTACTACATGGGAGCAGCTATTCCTCATATCTATTTTAAAGACTATTGCAAAGAAAAAATACTAGTTCCTGATATAGATATTCAGAAAGCCATAGCTCACAAATTCCGAATTATCGATGGGCTGATTACAGCCAGACAAGAGCAGTTGGCAAAGTTAGGGGAGCTAATCGCATCACGATTTATCGAGATGTTTGGGCGTATTCAAGACAATAAAAAGGGATATAGCATTGTAACAATTGGTGATGTCTGTTCTCTGATAAAAGACGGAACACACCAAACTCCTGAATATACAGAAGATGTAAAAAACGGATATAAGTTTTTATCATCAAAAGATGTTATGTCCCAGAAAATAGATTGGTCAAATATAAAATATATATCTGCTTCATTACATGAAAGGCTCTACTCGTCATTAAAACCACAACGCAATGACATTCTCATGTCAAAGAATGGTGTTAATTATGGGGTTGCTGCTATAAATGATAGCGATGAAATTTTTGATATATATGTAAGTTTAGCATTATTAAGGCCATCGAAAAGCATTCATCCTGTATATTTGAGATGTGTTATCAATAGTGCAGATACCAAAAATCAATTTGATTCAAGTATCAAGGGGATTGGCGTTCCAAATCTTCATCTTGGAGAAATTAAAAACACAAAAATTCTATTGCCGCCAATTGACCTTCAAAACCAATTCGCCGAATTCGTCAAGCAGACCGACAAATCGAAATTGGCAGTACAAAAATCCCTTGGACAGCTTGAAACGCTGAAAAAATCCCTTATGCAAAAATATTTTGGCTAAATAAGCTGGTGCAGGATGTTGGTAAACTTACAAAAACTAGGAGTGTAACCAATATGAAAAACCAGCTTATAACCGAAATCGAAACCGCAATGCTTCCTTTTCTTGACAATGCTCAACTCAAACAGCTGCATGATGCCCTTAACCATGCTTTATGGAATAAAACTATAACCGAATCAGAGGCAGCAACGTTCGTTCAGGATGATATTTCGAATTTTGACTTGATGTCGATGTTTATTTCAGCAAAACGGGTTGAGGGATGCAGCGAAAAAACACTGAAATACTATAAAGCAGTCATAACAAGGCTACTTGAAACGTTAACACAGCACATCACGCATATCACCACGGACGATTTGCGGCAGTATCTTGCATTACACCAGCAGAAAAACGATTGCAGCAAAGCAAACATCGACAACATAAGAAGAATTCTATCAAGCTTTTTCTCGTGGCTTGAAGATGAAAACTACATTCTGAAAAGCCCTGTGCGCAGAATTCATAAAATCAAGACTGCAAAAACTGTCAAGGAAACCTATTCCGATGAAATGCTGGAAAATATGAGGGACAGTTGCACCAATCTACGTGACCTTGCAATGATAGATATGCTTGCTTCAACCGGAATGCGTGTTGGTGAGCTTGTCCGGCTGAATATAGCGGATATCGACTTTGAAAACCGCGAGTGCATTGTGTTCGGCAAGGGCAACAAAGAACGCCCGGTCTACTTTGATGCCAGAACGAAAATTCACCTGCGCAATTACATAGAAAGCCGAACCGATGACAATCCTGCGCTGTTCGTGTCGCTGCTACACCCATTCTCAAGACTTGAAATCAGTGGCGTTGAGATTCGAATACGAAAGATAGGCAGAAAACTCGGATATGAAAAGGTTCACCCGCACAAGTTCCGAAGAACGCTTGCGACACGGGCAATCGACAAAGGAATGCCTATTGAACAGGTTCAGCAGCTGCTTGGGCATGCCAAAATTGACACGACAATGCAGTATGCAATGGTCAGTCAGAGTAATGTCAAACTTTCACACAGAAAATACATCGGCTGATGTTGGTTTTTTTCAAATCACGATTTATCGAGATGTTTGGGGAAATAGGAACCGACAAGTTTGGATGGGGGTTATTTAAAATTGGCGATTTGTGTATTATAAACCCCAAAAAATCAGATGATACCCGATTATCTTCTGAACTGGATGTTTCGTTTGTGCCTATGCCTGCGGTGTCTGAACATGGTGATATTGATACATCTGAAACAAGAAAATATGACGAAGTTAAAACAGGATTTACTTATTTCGCTGATGATGATGTATTGTTTGCCAAAATAACACCTTGTATGGAAAATGGAAAAGGCTGTGTTGCTCGCCACCTTTGTAATGGGATAGGTTTTGGCTCAACTGAATTCCATGTATTAAGACCCACTAACAAGGTCAATTCCGTATGGGTCTACGCAGTCACTTCTTTTCCAAAGTTCAGAGAAGATGCTGCTAATAATATGACTGGAAGTGCAGGGCAACGCAGAGTGCCGGCAGTATTCTTGGAACATTATAAAATAACTTTGCCACCGATTGAACTGCAAGAGCAGTTTGCAGCCTTCGTCGAACAGACCGACAAATCGAAATATCTCGCTACTTTGTATATAAAACTACTCAAAAATGAAAGGATGATGTTCTGTGACCAACTTTGACTTTCTTCTATCCTGCGACAAGGCATACGCGCCATTCGCCGAAAAAGCCATTGCAGCCGAAAAGATATACTCAATAAATACAGCATCCTGCGTACTTACCTGTCGTGCGGCTTTGGAAGATGGAGTAAAGTGGATGTACTCGGTTGACCACGACCTTGAGCCTCCGCAGAGCGCTACTCTGGTAAACCTGCTAAATGATAGAACGTTCCGTGATATTGTCGGTGACGATATGTGGAACAGAATGGATCTCATTCGCCGTATAGGGAACATCGCCGCTCACTCCGATAAAAAAATTACCGCTGAGCAGGCGGAGCTGTGCCTTGAAAACCTGTTCTGGTTTATGGACTGCCTTGCATATATGTATTCTCCGCAGGGGAAATATGTCCAGACTGACTTTGACCGTGCTTTGCTAACAAAGCACAATGAACCAGTCGCAGACCAGCAGGTGCAGCTTGACCTGCAAAAGCTCATGGAGGAAAACTGTAAACTCCGTGATGAACTTACGGCTCGCCGTGAGGAACAGAGCAAGACGTATGTTCCGAAACCTCTTGAAATCTCAGAGTACAAGACTCGCAAGGTATACATAGATTCCATGCTCGAAGAAGCCGGCTGGACCGAGGGCAAGGACTGGATAAACGAAATGGAGCTGACCGGAATGCCGAACCAGTCCGGCAAAGGATATACTGATTATGTGTTGTTCGGCGATGATGGACGTCCTCTCGCAATAATTGAGGCAAAGCGCACCTGTGAGGATCCTGCGGTCGGTCGCAATCAGGCGAAACTGTACGCGGATATTCTAGAAAAGAAGTATGGCAGACGTCCGATCGTATTCCTTACAAATGGCTTTGAATCGCACATCGTGGATAACACCTACCCCGAGCGACGCGTGTCTTGTATTTATTCCAAGCGTGACCTGGAAAAGCTGTTCAACCTGCGTTCCATGCGGACAAGCCTTGCCAATATCACAGTCAATAAGAGCATTGCGGGGCGCTACTATCAGGAGGGCGCAGTGCGCGCTGTCTGCGACACATTTGACAAGGAAAACCGCAGAAAGGCGCTGTTGGTAATGGCTACCGGAAGTGGCAAGACCCGCACGGTGATCTCACTCTGCGATGTCCTGCTGAATCACGGCTGGGTGAAAAATATTCTGTTCCTTGCGGACCGAACTTCGCTTGTAACGCAAGCTAAACGCAGTTTTGTGAATCTCTTGCCGAATCTTTCGGTTACTAACCTCTGCGAGGATAAGCAAAACTACAACGCACACTGCGTTTTTTCAACCTATCCTACGATGATGAACTGCATTGACTCCGTGTGCGATGACGCGGGAAAACTGTATACTCCGGGGCATTTTGATCTTGTGATATGCGATGAAGCACACCGCTCCATATACAACAAGTATCAGGATATCTTCACATATTTTGACGCTCCGCTTGTTGGACTGACGGCAACTCCCAAAGACGACATCGACAAGAATACATATGAGATTTTTGAGCTTCCGAACGGTCGCCCTATTTATCATTACGACTTAAAACAGGCTGTCGCAGACGGTTATCTGGTGGACTTCATGTCCATTGAAACCAACCTCAAATTTCTTGACGATGGCATAAGGTACGACCAGCTTTCCGAAGAAGGCAAGCAGACATATGAGGATACTTTTATTAGGCAGGACGGAGATTTACCGGACAGCATTTCTTCATCAGCGCTTAATGATTGGGTATTCAATGCCGATACTATTCGAAAAGTGCTTGACACGTTTATGGCGAACGGGATCAAAGTTGATTACGGCAGCAAAATCGGAAAGACAATAATCTTTGCCAAGAATCACAATCACGCTGAAAAAATTCTTGAAATATTCAATAAAGAATATCCTAATCTCGTAAATTATGCTTCGGTTATCGACAACAAAACGAAGTATGCACAAACATTGATTGACGATTTCTCCGACCCGAATAAACTGCCGCAGATTGCGATTTCCGTTGATATGCTCGATACAGGAATCGACGTGCCGGAAGTGGTTAATCTCGTATTCTTCAAAAAAGTAATGAGCCGCGCAAAATTCTGGCAGATGATAGGCAGAGGCACTCGTCTTTGTCCAGATCTGATTGATGGAGAGGATAAGAAGAAGTTCTACATATTTGATTTCTGTAGGAATTTCGAATTTTTCCGCATGGGCGGCAATACTGAAAGCAAGGCAGTAGTTTCTTTGCAAACGGCACTTTTCAGCGTTAAGGCGGAGCTTGCGCTGAAACTACAGGCGTTGGATTATCAAACCGACGAGCTGATAAAATTCCGGCAGGAGCTTGTCAGCGATATGCTCGAAAAAGTTCGTGAACTGAACCGAGATAACTTTGCTGTACGTCAGCACCTGAAATATGTCGAGATGTATTCCGACACTGAGAAGTACAAGACCCTGACCTATGAAGATGTAGTAATGATGCAGAACGAAGTTGCACCGTTAATTCAGCCTTATGATGACGAGGCAAAGGCGCTGCGTTTTGACTATCTGATGTATATGCTTGAATTCAAGCTGCTTTGCGGTGATAAATATACCCGTGGACGTACTGACCTGCTGAAAAAGGCAAGTTCACTTGCCGGGGTAGGAAATATTCCGGCGATAACGGCGCAGAAACCTCTGATGGATCAGTTACTTCATACAGAATATCTGAATAATGCGGGGCTTAGTGATTTTGAGCATATCAGGACAGCACTCCGCGACCTTATCAAGTATATTCCCAGAACGCAGCTGATTTATCATACGGATATTGAGGATATAATGTCTGGTTCAATATGGAATGAATCAGAACTTGAAAGCAAGGGCTTTGAGAACTACAAGGCAAAGGCGGAGCACTACATCAGGGAGCATGAAGATAACGAAGTCATAGCAAAGCTGAAAAGTAACGTTCCACTCAATGCTGACGATGTGCATGAGCTTGAAAAGATACTCTGGAGCGAGGTCGGCACAAAGGAAGATTACGATACGGAAGTCGGGGCTCCGCTCGGCGAATTCGTCCGTAGCATAGTCGGCATGGATATGAATGCCGCAAAGGAAGCGTTCTCTGATTATCTCACGAATGCGAACCTTGATAGCAGGCAGATTTATTTCGTCAACCAGATAGTGGAGTACATCGTTCACAATGGCATGATGAAAGATATGTCTGTTCTTCAAGAAGCTCCGTTTACTGATAAGGGGAGCATTGTGGAAATATTCTCAGATATGTCCGTTTGGATCGGAATAAAGAACGTTATCGACAGAATAAATGCCAATGCGGCTGCATAATCGTCCGTAAAACGGTGCTTTTCCGAACATAGATTCCCGAACGGCTTTCCGAACGAAATTACCCCCGAAATCACGATGATTTCGGGGGCTTTCTATGTGTCCGTTAAACGAACGTTTTTTGAACACACCAACAGTATAGTAAAAAATACTGGAGGTGATAAAATGGAATACGATGCTTACCAGGAGCTCGCCAACGCAATTATAGTCCGTGCTGCCGAGGATTATCGCACGTTATTGAGATTGCAGCAGAACTATCCTAACAATTCGGTCGTTGAGCAGAAAATCAAAGAGCTGGAATACGATATACATACTCCATTCTTTCAGAGCCTTACCGCTCTTGACGTTGATCAGATTTTCGCTGAGATATTAAAAGAGAGCTTAATTGATTTGTGTTAGAGGCTGAATGCCGAACCGTGTAAATGCCAATAATACCCACAGAAAGTGAGGTATTGCACATGAAAAAAACACACGGATTAGACGAGCGAGAGATGGAACTGGTGAAGCTGCTGATGGCAGACTGTCAGACCACCGGAGACATTCAGGCAAAGCTGAAAAAGCTGTTTGCCGGAACTATCGAGCAGATGCTCGAAGCGGAAATGGACGAACATCTCGGTTACGAGAAGAACTCTGTAGCCGGGAACAACTCCGGTAACAGCCGCAAACAGGATGTTTGCGCAGCTGCCCCCAAAGTGCGGCATGGACGCCGCACAACATAGGGCAGCAGGCGGAATTGGTTACGGGAAAAAGACGATAATCAGTGACTATGGCGAGTGCGAAATCGCTGTTCCGCGCGACAGAAACGGCGATTTCGAGCCTAAAGTCATTGAAAAGCGACAGACAAGAACCGACGAGATCGAACAGAAAATTATGCAGATGTACGCGAAAGGTAAATGTCAACGGGATACACTGACCATATCAAATTCGACCGGTTCAAACGAGCGAACTCACCGGTCTGAATTTGATACGCTTCGCTATGTTCAGTGTATCCCAGCGTGACATTGAAGATACGTTAAAGCAGATCTACGGAACCGAAATTTCACAAGGTCTGGTTTCGC
>ERZ779851.403-NODE-403-length-43329-cov-4.583145_pt1 | contig 43329 bp, 35 predicted proteins | sample MGYA00511094_ERZ779851 | MGnify/ENA primary metagenome ERZ779851 (study PRJEB29588, sample SAMEA2155512) | human gut metagenome | biome: human gut; feature: human-associated habitat; material: faeces | place: Denmark | collected 2008/2010 ...
GCCAACTTACGCACTTCTGCCGTCATCTGTCTTTGCGCCCGGCTTCGCCGCAGCCCGCTACGCTTTCAGCCGGGAGGGAAGCTATCTGCCGGGCATAAGCACGCAGTTTGACGAAGCCTGACGACAGATTTGGGTTAAATTGCCGGTTACGGCCTACGGTTAGAAATTGCCGCCTGCTCCTGGAGCGCCGAAGCCTCCGTCAGGTCCGCCGAATCCGCCTTGCGGGCCACCGGGCCTTTTCTGGAAATTGCGCGGACGTCTTACGTTATTGCCTATACGAGGCTGGGGCATGAACACGTTTACAAGCTGCGATGGGGTAAAGTCTTTGCGGAACTTATCGTAGTATGTCTTTTTCAGTTCAAGCTGCTTTTGTTCAAGTTCGAATCGTGCCTGTATAAGGCTGTCAGCCTGTGCGTCGGTCATCTGGCTTCTCTTCTTCCTGTTCTCTTGCCTGCGATTTGCCGCAGACGACATGCGCAGCTCCATTTCCTGTGTGCGGTACTCTACCAGCAAATCGGTAAAGGTCTTTGTCTTTGCGTCATCGAGTTTTAGGTTATTGGCCATGCGCTCGGCCTGTTTTGTGATGAACTCTTTTGCTTTTTCCTTGCGGTCGTTGTCAGCGTCCGAATTGTTTTCCTGTGCCATTACGCCCGTTCCCGCATAGGAAAACAGGGCAAGCGCAACAAATAATAATTTCTTCATGTCGTTCTTTTTTTATGGTTATGCAATAAATGTATTTGCTTTAGCGAATTACATGTTTTAGACCTGCGGAAAACAAGAAAGTTTATTGCATAACTTAGAAATTCGTGATAATTAACGACCGGCAAACCTTTTTTGCCGAAGAAACCGGAGTTTTCAACGAAATACCAACCGCCGGACCGCCAACAAGTAATGCAAAACAGACATTCGCAGCAGCAACAGCCAAAACCGCAAAACAGACAAATAAAGCACCTCCAAAAGCACACTGTTTTTCAATTAGTTACAAACGCCTCTGAGAAAAGAAAAAATACAAGGCACATAATTTAAAATATGTCCGACCTATTTTAAAATACAAGGCACATATTTTTCGCAAGGTTTATTCCGGTTGGAAAATTTACCTTCTACCCAAGCATACTTTCCAACGCTTGCATAAAATAAAAAAAAAGCGCGTCGTGCGCTTTTTCTATTACCTCGGTATCTCTATCACTTCCAAATCCTTGAATTCTCCTTCGTCGGCCGTGAACCTTACAAGCGTGCGCACTGTCTGCCACCCCTGCAGCCCGGCAGCCCCGGGATTAATGTGCAAAAGTTTCAAAGATTTGTCGTACTCCACTTTCAGGATATGCGAGTGCCCGCTTATGAAAAGTTTAGGCGGACGCCTGTTAATCAAGTCGCGTACACTGCGGTCGTATGCGCCGGGATGACCTCCTATGTGCTTCATGAGCACGTCGGCTCCCTCGCACGACCAGCGCAACACCTCGGGGTACATGCGCCGCAAGTCGCCACCGTCGCAGTTTCCGCATACTGCGCGAAACGGCTTTAGGGCTGCCAGGCGTTCGGCCAATTCCATTGTACCTATGTCGCCGGCGTGCCATATCTCGTCGCACTCGGCAAAATATTCCTTATACCTGTCATCCCAATATCCGTGGGTGTCCGACAAAAGACCTATACGTTTCATCGTTTAGTTTGAATTATACGGCGGTAATGCGTACTCTCCAACGCTTCAATCTTCAGATATTGCCTTAACCGGCGATACGCCGAGTTTTTTCTCTATAAACTCTGCCACGAACATGGTTGTGCCTTCTATTCCCATTACGCTGGAATTAATGCACAGGTGATATGTGGCTGCCGCTCCCCATATTCCGTCGCTGTAAAAATTGTAAAACTCCGAGCGCTGCGCGTCGCCCTGGCTTACAAGTTTTTCTGCCGCCTGCCTGTTTATGTCATGCTTTGCGCAAAGGCGCTGTATGCGGTCTTCCTTGTCGGCAGATATAAATATGTTGGCCACTCTCTGCTTATGGCGCAACACATAGTCGGCGCAACGGCCTATGAAGATACACGAGTGTTCTTTGGCTATTTTCTTTATCGTTTCGCTTTGTATCCTAAACAGGGTCTCTTCGCTGATAGGGTTTCCGTAAAAATCGCCGCTGCCAATGAGTGGTATGAAATTTGAGAAAAACGAACGGAAACCTTTTTTCCTCTCGTCGGAATTGACGAAGTTATCGGCATCTATTCCGCTTTCTTTTGCCGCACGCACAAGCAACTCCTTGTCGTAGCACTGTATTCCGAACATATCGGCGAGGCGAAGCCCGATTTCCTTTCCCCCGCTTCCCAACTGGCGGCCGACATTTATCACAAAGGTGTTCTCTTCCATTTATTCTTATCGTTTTAGCTTCATTTATATACTGCTGAAAGCTGTTCCTTTTCGCTTCGCTTGAATTTCTTGGCTTCCTGCGCCAACATGATGACTGCCGTTATCGTAGACACCAAATCGGCAAAAGGAATAGAAAGCCAAACGCCGTCGAGTCCCAGGAAATGGGGCAATACCAGCAATGCCGGAATAAGGAAAAGCAACTGACGGGTGAGCGAAAGGAATATGCTTTTCTTTGCCTCGCCTATGCTTTGAAAAAAACCTGATGTTACAATTTGTATTCCTATCACCGGGGAAACAAGCAATATCATCTTCAGTGCATGAGCCGACTTATCAATAAGTTCAGGGTCGCTCGTAAACGCCTGAACGCACGGGCGGGCTGCAAACATGGCCATAAGAAAAGCCAAGGTTACTACTATTGTGGCAAATATGGCCGCATATCTTAACGTGCTTGTAAGACGGTTGAAATTACGCGCTCCGTAATTGTAACCAGCGATAGGCTGCATTCCTTGGTTAATGCCTATCACTACCATAACGAAAAAGAACGATATGCGGTTGGCTATGCCATAAGCGCCTACGGCCGTATCACCGCCATACGACACGAGGCTGCGGTTTATTATTATAACTACAAAGCATGCGCACAGGTTTATCAAGAAAGGCGACATACCTATCGATAGACTTCCTTTAACTATCCTGCCTTTCAACTTATACGTTCCTTTACGCAGGTGTATGAACTCCTCGGGATTTGAAAGCAGCTTGAATTGCCACAGCAGCACAATCACCTGTGCCGTAACCGTTGCGAGAGCCGCGCCACGTATTCCCCACTCGAACAGGAATATGAACAACGGAGCCAGCATTGCATTGATAACTACGGTCATTATCGTGGCATACATGGCCTGGCGAGGCTTTCCGGCCGACCTCATCATTGCATTCAGCCCCAAGTACAAATGCGTAAACACATTGCCGGCCAAAATAATTATAAGGAAATCGCGTGCATAAGGCAATGTATAATCGCTTGCTCCGAAAAAGCGCAAAATCGGGTTCAGAAATATTATCATCAACAAGCCGAGACCAAGGCCGACGATTATATTCATCGTTATTACATTGCCGAGAATGTTCTGGGCTATTTTATAATCTTTTTCTCCCAGCTTTACCGACATCAGGGTGCTTCCGCCAACACCTACCATCGCGCCGAAAGCGGCCGAGATATTCATAACAGGCAACGTAAGGGCCAACCCCATAATTGCGCCCGGACCTACGCCCTGCCCGATAAAAACACCGTCGATTATGTTATACAACGACGAGGCTACCATAGCCACTATAGCCGGCACAGCGTATTGCATAAGCAGGCTAAGCACCGGTTTTTCTCCAAGCTCTCTCAGCTTCTTGTCATCTACCATATTTATAAACCTTTAATCGGTGCAAAATTACTCAAAGGTTCAGGCAGCGAAAACCGCATTTACTGTTTTTTGTGCATTACCGACCGAATAACATGCCGATAAGGCAACTTTAGTTTGCAACTACATTATAAATACTTGTTAATTCAGGCGAGTTGTAGCCACATTTCTGAAACACCACATCGCTATGTGTTCATATACGCATTCAAGCAACTGCGTCTTATAAAAATCGCCGAGAACCTTTTAGCGTCGGCTATACATGTGGTCGTAATATTGTTGGTACTCGCCGGAAGTTACTTCATTTACCCACTTACGGTTCTCGAGATTCCAAAGAACTGTCTTCTCTATGCCTTCCGCAAATGTTGTTTCTGGATACCAACCCAAGTCATTCTTTATTTTCGTAGGGTCGATAGCGTAACGCAAGTCATGCCCGAGACGGTCTTTCACGAAAGCTATCAGGTCATAATTAATCCAAGAAATATCAGTCTTTCCTTCCGCGTCGAGTTCCTGCCGTTTCAACAACACACGAAACTCCGGACGACTTTCCATTGTGCGGTGCACAATATCTATTATCAGTTTAACTATGTCGATATTCCGCTGCTCGTTGTGCCCTCCTACATTATATATACAGCCGTCGCGGCCGTTGTTGATAACGAGGTCGATGGCCTTGCAATGGTCTTCGACGTAAAGCCAGTCGCGCACATTAAGCCCTTGTCCGTAAACAGGAAGTTTTTTTCCTTCAAGTATATTGTTTATTATAAGCGGAATGAGTTTTTCAGGAAAGTGATATGGCCCGTAATTGTTAGAGCACCTCGTAATACTAACCGGGAAATGATAAGTATCACGGTACGCACATACTATAAAGTCGGCGCTTGCCTTTGAAGCACTGTACGGGCTATGCGGGCACAGGGGTGTTTCTTCGGTAAAATAACCTTCTTCGCCAAGCGCCCCGTACACCTCATCGGTCGAAACCTGGTGGAACCGTACTCCGGCCCTCCACGTGGGATATCCGTTAGAATCTTTTCCGCTCACCCACGCACTGCGGGCGCAATCCATAAGGTTTTGCGTACCGAGTATATTTGTCTGAAGGAACAGCTGCGGGTTTTCTATGCTGCGGTCCACATGACTTTCTGCCGCAAAATTTACAACCACATCGAACCGGTATTCCACGAAAAGGCGGTCTACAAGCGCACGGTCGCAGATATTTCCACGTATGAAAGTGCAGCGGTCATTGTCTATGTCTTCAGCTATTGTGCTGAGATTTCCTGCATAAGTAAGTGCGTCGAGCACGACAATACGGATGTCGTTGTGCTTTTGCAGCATATATTTAACAAAATTCGAGCCTATAAAACCGGCAGCACCGGTAACGAGGTAAGTTTTCATTTCGTGTCAGAGTGTTATGTTTGTTCCAAGAGCAAATATACACAAGTTTTCAAGTCTGGCAATAATTTTGCCGTCAGTTTGTCGACGCTTGTGCCGGTCGGTTTTAAAAGTACCGGACTATTCGCCCGTCCTCACGTAATCCACGAAATCGAAGTCTTTTTCGTTGCGTTCGTCGGCCTTGTGACTTTCGCGCCCCACTTCTTTCCATAGCGAATTATCGTATTCGGGGAAGAACACATCTGCTTTTTCGGGGGTATCGTGCACAAATGTCAATGCAAGCCGTGTAGCTATGCCTATTGTTTCCGAATATATCGAAGCGCCTCCTATAATGAACACTTTCTCATCGGGCTTACAGGCCGCAAGCGCCTCATCTATCGAATGGAACAGTTCACATCCGGGAAACTCCGCGTTCCTGTTACGGCTCACCACTATATTCCGCCGGTCGGGAAGCGCGCCTTTCGGCAGGGACTCGAATGTCTTGCGCCCCATAAGCACGGTGTTTCCCACGGTGAGCGACTTGAAATGTTTCATGTCGGCCGACAGGCGGTAAAGCAAACCGTTTTTGTATCCTATGGCCTTGTTTTGCGCCACAGCGGCTATTATGATTATTTCGGGCATGGGTTATATCTTGCTGGTTGTGTACAGTTTTTTGCCTTAAACGGATATATCCGCTTTTATGTGCGGCCACGGGTCGTAGTTTTCGAGTGTGAAATCCTCGTAAACGAAATCGAATATGTTTTTCACATCCGGATTGAGCCTCATTGCCGGCAGCGGCCGGGGTGTACGCGTCAGCTGTAGCCTGGCCTGCTCTATATGGTTAAGGTAAAGGTGCGTATCTCCTGTTGTGTAAATAAAATCCCCCGGCTTTAACCCGGTTACCTGTGCCATCATCATAAGCAGCAACGAATACGACGCGATATTGAACGGCACACCAAGGAACGTATCGGCGCTCCGCTGATATAATTGCAGGCTTAGCCGTCCCTCGGCCACATAGAACTGGAACAATACATGGCACGGCGGCAGGTTCATGTTGCCAAGGTCGGCCACGTTCCACGCACTTACTATCAGGCGGCGCGAATCGGGATTGTTCTTTATGTCATATACCACCTGCGAAATCTGGTCGATGAACTCGCCGTTATATCCGGGCCAGCTGCGCCACTGGTATCCGTATATATGCCCCAGCTCCCCGTCAGGGTCTGCCCATTCGTCCCAAATGCTTACCTTGTGTTCGTGCAGGTACTTCAAATTAGTGTCGCCGCGCAAAAACCACAGCAACTCATATATAATAGACTTCAAATGCAACTTCTTCGTCGTAAGCAACGGGAAGCCTTCGTCGAGGTTGAAGCGCATTTGGTTGCCGAATATGCTGATTGTCCCGGTTCCTGTACGGTCACCCTTTTTTACTCCTTCGGTCAATATGCGGTTAAGCAGGTCAAGATACTGTTTCATTTTTATTCCGATGTTTTGTTATCTTTCTTCATTGCGGTGATTGCGGGCTATGAACAGGCCGCCTATTCCCCAAAAGGCCACGAGTGCCCCTATTCCCATTCCGAAACTGAAGTCCATGAAATAAAAAAGCACTAACAATCCCGCTCCAACGGCTATGTTGCGTATGGCATTGTCGCGGCGGTTGGTGTAGCCGTCCGTCATCTTTCCGTTTGGCCGGGCGTCGCCCTGCGCGGGGCTGCCCGTTGTTTCCGGGGCTTCACTTGCATTTGTATATACCGGCCCAGCATACCTGCGCATGTCGGCCTTTTTGGCGCGGCGACCGTTACGCACGAGCAGCCATACCACGAACGCCAATACCGCCAGGGGGAAAAACAATATCCCAACGAACAGCACAACCAGCAGTATTCCTCCCGCCGCAAACAGTGCGCCGAGGCCGTCGAACGGATGAAAGTCGAACAGCGAATGGTCGGACGACTCGTCTATGGCGTGCTGTATTGACTGCATGAATCCGCGGGGTATCGTGGTGGAGATTACATAGCTCGAAGTGTCGTCGGCCAACGTGTCGCTCACAGCCACTATGGCCGTAGTGTCGTTTATCACGCCGGTGGAATCGGCTGTGGCAGCTTTCAGGCTGCAAACGAACAACATCGCTATTGCCGCAATGAATATTTTCATCTCTGAATATTTGTTTTGTAGTTTCTGATATTTTGCGTGTCGCGTAATGTCTGCAAAAATTGCCGAATGCAAAGATAGTGATTTATCGGCATTTGGATACCCCGAAAAACAGGTCTGACATAATTCAAAATATGTCGGACATATTTTAAAATACAAGGCACATATTTTTTCCTACGTCCTAATACCCCCGGAAACAGACATTATTTTTCACACAAAGAACCGTTCCGGATTTTCGCAGTCCTTTTGCGCCGTTCCGGTCATCCCACCACCACGAGCGTTGCACCGAAACCGTACTCCTGGAACGAAGCGTCCTGCGTGCGGCACGAAGGATAATGCCGTTTCAGCTCCTTGAGAACGGCGGAGCGCAGCACGCCGTCGCCTTTGCCGTGTATGAAAACGATTCGCTGCCCTTTATGGCGCTTGTATTTCTCCATAACGTCGCGCACTTCGGCCAGCTGGCGGTTAAGGATGTCGGACGACGGCAACCCTTCGGTGGAATCGAACAAAGCATGTGCGTGCAAATCCACTTCAACGGTGTCATTCTTCCTCGGCTTGGCGGCCGGCGTTTTCCGCGAAGGCGCGGGCACATTCTTTTCCAAAAGGGCTTCGCGTATTTTTCCCGCGTCGGCAAAAATGCCGCGCACAGGTTCGTCGTCGCGCACTACGTCGTAAATCAGCGTCGGCTCTACAAAAAAGTCATTCTTCTTAAAAGCTCCCGTTTTATAGAATTTGGAGCCGTCAATACGCAGTTCCACGCTCAAAGCCGGCTTCAGGGCAAAAGGTTTCTCGCGCTTATAGGCTATCATCTGCAAGGCTACGCGCGCTATCTTGTCAAGGTCTTCACGCCCGAGCTCTTCGACGAAAAACTTGGTATTCGGTTCGAGCGTACCTTCAAAACGCGCGTTCCATGCCATGCCTTCGGCCGAGAGGTATGAAAGCGTCACGAAATAATTGCTGTCGTTAATTATATATGTATCGAACGTTGTGCTTACCATATCCTCGGGATTGACCGGCACGAAAGCCATGTATATGTTAAGCTTCTCACCCTCGCGGCGTTCCGCATGGAATCCGCCTGCGGCTGCCTGTACGTCGGCCGTCTTTTCACGCCGCACGGTTTCGGACTTCGGGGGTGCAACGGGCTTCTCGGCCTTTGCAGCATTGAATTTCCTGTCGTATGAGTCTGATTCCACTACGACAACCTCGTTTATGAGCATTGGTATTTCAAAACCGTCGCCATCCTTCACAAGCACCACGTTCTTGTCCCTAAAGGCCACGACCTTGCCGCCGCCCACTTCGTTAAGGAACCTTACTTCGTCTCCTATTTTCATATCAAACGCTTATTTATCCAAGCTAAAGTAATAAGTTTTCACGATGTGATAATAAAAGCACATAAAAATCGTATAATCGAAAGCGATTTCGTGTTTTTTACGCCTTCGGACACCTTATATTCAAAGAAAAATTTGTAATTTTGCGCACCTTTTGTATAGACTATCTATGAGACAACTAAAAATCAACAAAAGCATTACGAACCGTTCGAGCGCCGCTCTCGACAAATACCTTGTAGAGATTGGACGCGAGGAACTCATTTCGACAGACGAGGAAGTGGAGCTTGCGCAACGCATTCACCACGGCGACCGCAAGGCACTCGACAAACTGACGCGGGCCAACCTGCGCTTTGTTGTGAGTGTGGCAAAGCAGTACCAGAACCAAGGTCTCGCCCTCAACGACCTGATTGACGAAGGCAACCTCGGTCTGATTAAAGCCGCAAAGAAATTCGACGAGACACGCGGCTTCAAATTCATCTCGTATGCCGTTTGGTGGATTCGCCAGAGTATCCTTCAGGCAATTTCAGAGCAAAGCCGAATAGTGCGCATGCCTTTGAACCAGGTAGGTTTCCAAAGCAAGCTGGCAAAAGCAATTGTAAACTTCGAGCAAGAAAACGAGCGCCGCCCGTCGGTGCAGGAACTTGCCGACATTCTTGAAACAGACGAAGCTAAAGTGCAGGAAGCATTGGGAACCAACGGTAAGAAAGTTTCTGTAGACGCCCCGTTCCAGGACGACGATTCCAATTCGCTCATCGACATCATGACAGACGAATCGGCCCCCACCACCGACAACAACATGGAGAAAGAGTCGCTGTCGGCCGATTTGAACGCAGCTCTGGGAACGCTTTCGGAACGCGAACAAACAGTATTGAAAATGCTGTTTGGAATCGGGTGCAACGAAATGACAGCCGAAGAGGTGGCCAATTCGCTGAACCTCACACGCGAAAGGGTACGTCAAATCAAAGAGCGCGCATTGCGCAGGCTACGCGACGACGAGAACATAAACATTCTTACGAAATACTTAGGATGAATATTCGTTAGCACACGAATAAACCACAAGCACCGTTTCAACAAAAGAAGCGGTGCTTTTTCGTTTTTGCAGGCCGTGAACAAAAAGGCCGGAACACAGCAAAATCCATGCCGCAATCGAGCACAAAAATCCGCCGCCCGACATCGGGAAAAATATGTCTGAGATATTTTAAAATATGTCTGACTTAATTCAAAATACGTCTGACATAATTTTTTTCTTGTCACATAAAAAATATAAAAACAGCCACCGCAAATATTATAGCACCCCGCACTGCCCGTTAAGGTATAAAAAGATTACCTTTGCCTTAAGTAACATGAAGGCAACGATTATTACGATGAAAAAGAATTTAGTATCATTAATTGCTGCCGCCGCAATGCTGCCGGCGTTCATGGCGGTTTCGGCGCAGAACGTGATAGTAGACGACAACGGCTCAGTATTCGTATTCGCAAACGGAATACCAAAGAAAGATTGGATTACAATAGAGAACGGCGGTCTGTGGTACGACACCAAAGGTGATACCGTGCAGGCGCACGGAGCAGGATTCCTGAAAAAAGGAAGAACATGGTATATGGTAGGCGAAGACCGTTCGGGCGAAATTGGAGTAAACCTGTATTCGTCCACCAACCTCAAAGACTGGAAGTTCCTCCACAAGATAATAACTCCCAACACAAATCCCCAGCTCAAAAGCGGAGAGCGGTTCATAGAACGCCCGAAGATTCTTTACAACAAAAAGACGAAGCAATACGTGGTTTGGCTGCATTATGAAGGCAAAGGATATGCTCCGGCCGAAGCAGCCGTATTCAAATGCGACAAGATTGACGGCGACTACGAGTTTGTAAAAGGATTCCGCCCGCTGGGCAACATGTCGCGCGACTGCGGCACATACGTGGACGATGACGGCACGGCGTATTTCTTCTCGGCCGCAAACGACAACAAAGACCTAATGCTTTACCGGCTTACCGACGACTACCTCGACATTGCCGGCCTGGAAGCAAAACTATTTCCCGGACAGTCGCGCGAAGCACCGGTGATATTCAAACGCCGGGGCAAATATTACCTGCTTTCGTCGGCTTGCACAGGTTGGGAGCCCAACCAGGGATGTTATGCAACAGCCGATAAAATATCCGGCCCATGGAGCGAACTCAAACCTTTCGGTGACGGCATAACATACGACACGCAGCCTACATTCGTGCTAACCATAGGCAAAGGCAACAAGACGGAGTACATATATGTGGGAGACCGTTGGTTAGACCCCGGGCTTCCAGAATCGAAAACAATACTGCTGCCCCTGGAATTTGAAGAGAACGGCGAACTGATACTCAACTACCGCGACAGTTGGCAACTGAACCTGAAAAAGAAAGACTGGCGGTGAATCTCATTTGCTCCATTTACGCGGATTGAGTAATTTTGCGGCGAAATTTACCGGAAATGACTGACCCCAGAGAAATAAGAATCGAAGATTACAACTACAACCTTCCCGACGAGCGGATAGCAAAGTATCCTGTTGCAGTAAGAGACACCTCGAAATTACTCATATATAATAAAGGTGATGTAAGCCACACGCAATTCTACAACATAGCCGACTTCCTGCCCGAAGGAAGCCTGATGGTTTTCAATAATACCCGCGTAATACAGGCGCGCCTGCACTTCCATAAGACGAGCGGTGCTCTGATTGAGATTTTCTGCCTCGAACCGCACCTTCCGCACGATTACGAACAGATGTTCCAGGCTACAGGCAGCTGCCAATGGTCGTGTCTTATTGGCAACCGCAAGAAATGGAAAGAAGGCTTACTCGAACGCCCGCTCACAATAAAAGGGCAAAGCGTTACACTGTCTGCCGAAGTGAAAAGCGAAGAGCCTACGTCGTACACAGTGGAATTCAAATGGAGCGGCAGCGGCATTACCTTTGCCGAAATACTCGAAGCGGCAGGAGAACTTCCCATTCCGCCATACCTGAACCGCAACACCGAAGAAAGCGACAACACTACATACCAAACTATCTATTCAAGGATAAAAGGCTCTGTGGCCGCTCCTACGGCCGGGCTTCATTTCACCGAACGAGTGTTTGGCGAAATAGACAGGAAAGGCATAGAACGCGACGAGATAACCCTGCACGTGGGAGCCGGGACATTCAAACCCGTAAAGAGCGATACTATAGGGAAACATGAAATGCACAAGGAATTCATAAGCGTAAGCCTTGAAAGCATAGAGAAGCTCATAGCCCACGGCGGCCGGTGTATAGCCGTAGGCACGACTTCGGTAAGAACCCTGGAAAGCCTTTATTACATAGGAGCCATGCTCGAAAGCAACCCCGAAGCCGAAGAAAGCGAATTGGCGGTGAGCCAATGGTTTCCTTATGAATACGAGCGCCAAGCCACAAATCACATTAGCGTGATAGAATCACTCGACAACATCAGGCGGTATTTGAAAAAAAACAAACTGCGGGCTTTGACCACAAACACGCAAATAATAATTGCCCCGGGATATAAATACCACATCGTAAACGCAATGATAACTAACTTTCACCAGCCCAAAAGCACATTGCTGTTGCTGGTTTCGGCATTCATTGGCAACAACTGGCGTAAGGTTTACGATTATGCGCTTGGAAACGGATTCCGTTTTCTTAGCTATGGCGACAGCTCCTTACTTATTCCCTGACAAGACCTACACAGCATGCACGACAACGCAGAAGAACTTTTCCCCGTCGTAAACGAGAACGGCAATACGATAGGCCAGGCCACGCGAGGACACTGCCACAATGGTTCCATGCTTCTTCACCCCGTGGTTCACCTGCACGTATTCAACAGCAAGGGAGAACTATACTTGCAGCAACGTCCCATGTGGAAAGACATACAACCCGGCCGATGGGATACCGCAGTGGGCGGGCACATAGGTTATGGCGAAGAGGTCGGACATGCATTGCGCAGGGAAACACGCGAAGAATTAGGGATAACAGACTTCAAGCCTGAGTTTTTAGGTCGGTACGTATTCACGTCGTCACGCGAACGCGAGCTCGTATATTCTCACTACACAATATATAACGGACTGATAACGCCAAGCGAAGAAACCCAAGGCGGAAAGTTTTGGAACGTCCAAGAAATTGAGCGCATGCTCGGCTCGGGAACGTTCACGCCTAACTTTGAAAACGAATTCATTCAATTGCTCAAAAGCAGTGGCCTTGTGCAAAAAATACAGGCAAAAATTGGTCGTATTCAGCAAAATGAGTAATTTTGCAAGCCAAAACTGAAACGAACTTTAATTCAACCTATATAATAATATTATGAGTTTAAAAATAGTAGTGCTTGCTAAGCAAGTGCCCGACACGCGCAACGTGGGCAAAGACGCGATGACTCCGGAAGGAACCGTAAACCGCGCCGCACTGCCGGCTATCTTCAATCCTGAAGACCTGAACGCGCTCGAACAAGCCTTGCGCTTGAAAGACAAAAACCCTGGTTCTACGGTAACCATCATCACCATGGGACCTCCACGCGCTACAGAAATAATACGCGAAGGGCTTTACCGCGGTGCTGACAATGGCGTTTTGCTTACAGACCGCGCTTTTGCCGGTGCCGACACACTGGCTACTTCTTACGCCCTTTCTATGGCTATACGCAAGCTCGGCAAATGCGACCTGATAATAGGCGGACGCCAGGCCATAGACGGCGACACCGCGCAGGTAGGCCCGCAGGTTGCAGAGAAACTCGGTTTGAACCAAGTTACATACGTAAACAATATAAACGAATGCACTAACGATGAAATCATCGTTACGCGCCACATCGACGGCGGTTCGGAAAAAGTAAAAGCCCCGCTGCCTATAATGCTCACAGTGAATGGTGACGCTGCTCCATGCCGCCCGCGCAACGCGAAACTCGTCATGAAGTACAAACGTGCCATGACACCGATAGAACGCCCTGCCGACGGCAACCTTCCGTATGCAGAAGAATATGAGAAACACCCATATCTTAATATTACGCAATGGACCGTTGCTGACGTAGACGGCGATTTGCAGCAATGCGGCCTTGCGGGTTCTCCTACGAAAGTAAAGGCTGTTCAGAACATCGTGTTCAAAGCTAAAGAAAGCCGCACGTTAACCGACTCCGACAACGACGTAAACGAACTTATAAAAGAATTACTCGCAAATCACACCATAGGATAAAGACTGTTTTAATATGAATAATGTTTTTGTATACTGCGAAATAGATAAGACAACCGTCGAGGACGTGAGTCTTGAGCTTTTGACAAAAGGGCGCAAACTCGCCAATCAGTTAGGTGTCCAATTGGAAGCTGTATGTGCCGGCACCGGCATAAAAGGAAAGGTTGAAAGTCAGGTCCTGCCCTACGGTGTGGATATACTACACGTTTTCGACCACGAAGGACTTTATCCTTATACCTCAAAACCGCATACCTCTATTCTTGTAAAACTTTTCCAGCAGGAAAAGCCGCAAATATGCCTTATGGGCGCAACGGTAATAGGCCGCGACCTGGGGCCGCGCGTTTCTTCAAGCTGCAAGAGCGGTCTTACGGCCGACTGCACGGCTCTGGAAATAGGCGACTATGAGGACAAGAAAAACGGAAAGACCTACAAGAACCTCCTTTACCAGATACGTCCCGCTTTCGGCGGAAACATCGTTGCCACAATCGTTAACCCCGACCACCGTCCCCAGATGGCTACAGTTCGTAGCGGCGTGATGAAATCGGAGAAGTTGGACGACAATTACAAAGGCAACGTAATTTACGAAAACGTTGAAGATTTTGTGCCCGAAAGCGACTATGTAGTAAAAGTATTGGAACGTCATGTAGAGCGCGCCAAGAACAACCTCAAGGGTGCTTCCATAATTGTTTCCGGCGGCTACGGAGTAGGAAGCGCAGAAGGTTTCAAACTTCTTTACGAATTCGCAGAAGAAATCCATGCTGAGGTAGGCGCAAGCCGTGCTGCCGTAGACGCAGGCTTTTGCCCGTCAGACTTGCAGATAGGCCAGACAGGCGTAACTGTTCGCCCCAAAGTGTATATCGCATGCGGCATTTCGGGTGCCATACAACACGTAGCGGGAATGAAAGAGAGCGGAATCGTAATCTCTATAAACACCGACCCGGACGCTCCTATCAACTCCATAGCAGACTACGTTATAATAGGAGCCGTAGAGGATGTCATTCCAAAAATGATTAAGTACTACAAAGAAAACAGTAAGTAAACAGGGGACATCAGTCCTTTTTCAGAAAATAAGTAATAAAGCAATGGCAAATTTCTATTCAGATAAGCCGGAACTGAAGTTCCATTTGGAAAACGATCTGATGAAACGTATCGTGGAATTGCGCGAAGGCGATTTTTCCGATCGTGAAACTTACGATTATGCACCCGTTGATTACAACGACGCCATAGACAACTACAACCGCGTGCTCTCTATCGTTGGCGACATTACGGCAAACATCGTTGCCCCCAACGCCGAGGGCGTGGACGCCGAAGGTCCCCATCACAAGGACGGACGTGTTGAATACGCTTCAGGAACAAAAGAGAACCTTGCGGCCATGGTTGCTGCCGGAATGAACGGTATGACAATGCCCCGCCGTTACAACGGTTTGAACTTCCCCATTACTCCTTACACGATGTGCGCTGAAATCGTCGCTGCCGGTGACGCAGGCTTCGGCAACATCTGGAGCTTGCAGGATTGCATTGAAACTCTTTACGAGTTCGGTAATGAAGACCAGCGCCAGCGTTTCATTCCGCGCGTATGCGAAGGAGAAACCATGTCGATGGACCTTACCGAGCCCGACGCAGGCAGTGACCTGCAGAGCGTAATGCTGCGCGCAACATATTCCGAAAAAGACGGTTGCTGGCTTCTCAACGGTGTGAAACGCTTCATCACCAACGGCGACGCCGACATTCACCTCGTGCTCGCACGTTCCGAGGAAGGCACACACGACGGCCGCGGCCTCTCAATGTTCATTTACGACAAACGCCAGGGCGGAGTAAATGTGCGCCGCATAGAAAACAAACTCGGTATCCACGGCTCACCCACGTGCGAGCTCACATACAAGAACGCACACGCAGAGCTTTGCGGCGAACGTCGTTTAGGCCTTATTAAATATGTGATGGCCCTTATGAACGGCGCACGCTTGGGCATAGCAGCACAGAGCGTCGGCCTGAGCCAGGCTGCATACAATGAAGCTCTTGCCTATGCAACCGACCGCCGCCAGTTCGGCAAAGCCATTATCGACATGGCTCCCGTGTACGACATGCTCGCTACGATAAAGGCAAAACTCGACGCAGGACGTGCACTTCTTTACGAAACATCGCGTTACGTTGACATATACAAGAGCCTTGACGACATAGCACGTTCGCGCAAGCTCACTCCCGAGGAACGCCAGGAGCAGAAAAAATACGCACGCCTGGCCGACAGCTTCACTCCGCTTGCCAAGGGTATGAACTCCGAGTATGCCAACCAGAATGCCTACGACTGCATACAGGTTCACGGAGGTTCGGGCTTCATGCTCGAATATGCTTGCCAGCGAATCTACCGCGACGCACGTATCACCAGCATTTACGAAGGCACAACCCAGTTGCAGACCGTTGCAGCTATAAGGTACGTAACCAACGGCACATACCTTAACACTATACGCGAGTTCGAAGCTCTCGACACCTGCGAGAAATATGCTTCAATCAAAGCACGCATACACGCAATGGCCGACGCATACGAGGCTGCCGTAGCAAAAACACGCGAGCAGGGCGACCAGGAATACCTCGACCTCGTTTCGCGCCGCCTCATGGAAATGGCTGCCGACATAATCATGGCACAGCTCCTGCTGCGCGACACATGCAAAGCCCCGGAACTGTTCGAAAAGAGCCTCAATGTATATGTAAACTACGTTGAAGCCGAAGTAGCAAAGCACGCTGCATACATTGCAAACGTTACTCCTGCCGACATCGACAACTACAAGCAGGCACCGGCAAAAGAAGAAGAGTAACAAACTCACATATCCGTAAAAGAAAAGCCGCATTCGCATGAATGCGGCTTTTCTCGTGCCATACACACCGCAAAGCAAAGGAATGCAACGCGCCGTGACGGTTTTTGTCTGCCTTTTTCGGGAGAGTTTTCACACCTCTCTGAGCAAATAAAAAATACAAGGCACATAATTCAAAATATGTCTGACCTATTTCAAAATATCTCAGACATATTTCAGCCCGCATTGCAAAAGGCTTTTGCGACCGGTAAAATAGCCCCCTGATTTTTTTCAAAAGTTTTCGCTTTCCGGAACTTCGTTTTGTGCACGTACCAAATGCGCGCTGCCACGTCCGAAATCTGCTGTCTTTTCTGCCATACGCAAGATTTATTTAACTTTGCAAACCAAACAAGCCGCTATAAGACATGAACATCCCCGAAGATTTTTCCGTTCAAATGCGCAAAGCCATTGGAAACGACGAATACATGCGCCTTGAATCGGCTCTCGACGGCGAGCCCGAAGTAAGCGTGCGCATAAACGAGGCAAAATGCTCCAGTAGCCCCGGACTGCTGGACCTTGCAGGTGCGGAACGCGTGCCATGGTCGCAGGCCGGGTATTACCTGAAAAGCCGCCCGAAGTTTACATTCGACCCCTTGCTACATGCTGGAATGTATTACGTTGAAGAACCTTCTTCGATGTTCGTGGAGCAGGCATTCACGACAGCCAAAAGCATGCTTCCGCTGCACCGTGTGCTCGACCTTTGCGCCGCGCCGGGAGGAAAATCCACCCTTCTGCGCGGTTTGATGGAAAAAGGCGACCTGCTGGTATCTAACGAGCCTGTTGCCAAGCGTACCGCAATACTTTCGGAAAACATGACCAAGTGGGGAGACCCGGATGTAGCCGTTACCTGCAATTATCCCGAAGCATTTGCCGGCCTTGAAGGCTACTTCGACCTGATACTGGCCGATGTGCCGTGCTCGGGCGAGGGCATGTTCCGAAAAGACATGCAGGCCCGCGAAGAATGGAGCGCAAAGGCCGTAGAGAACTGCGCCATGCGCCAGCGCGAAATAATAAGCAGCGTATGGAATGCCCTGCGCGGCGGCGGATTCCTCATTTACAGTACCTGCACTTTCAACCGCCACGAGGACGAGGACAATGTGCAATGGATTGCCGAAACACTCGGTGCCGAGATTGTACAGGTAAAGACGCAAGACAGTTGGAATATATCCGGCGACATGGCAGGCGGCAACGCCGATGTGTACCACTTTTTCCCCCACCGCACACGCGGCGAGGGATTTTTCCTTGCACTGCTGCGCAAAAAAGCAGAGGAATGCCCCGCTGCCGACAACTTGAAAAAAATAGTCTGCCGTAACAAACCCGAAGTCAACGGCGATTTTGCACATTTCCTTATGAACAGCGAAGATTTCGGCTTTTATGCCGAAGATTCTACCATTTACGCGCGCCGTAACGAACTTTGTGGCGACTTTGCCTTGCTGCAACGGCATTTAAACGTCGTCACAGCCGGAATACCGGTGGCGACCGAAAAGCAAGGCAAACGAAATTTCGGAAAAGACGGACGCAACAAAAAGAAGAACACGGGAAACTATACGGATTTCACACCGGCACAAGGCCTGGCTATGAGTACGGAACTTGATTGCAAGGCATTCGAACAGGTTGAAACCGACTATGCCAATGCCATAAAATACTTGCGCGGCGAAACCCTAACCCCCGAACGCCAATATCAGCGCGGGTATGTGCTTGTAACCTATCGCGGCGTGCCGCTCGGATTCGCGAACAACGTCGGAACGCGACTCAACAACGCTTACCCGCAAGCATGGCGCATACGAAGCACTTATGCGCCCGATTCCCCGCCAGTGCTTGATTTGTAAACAAACGCACGCACGTATTTTACGCCGTAAAGGCGCCTTGAGCGGGAAGGTTTAAAACGACATCGTGTTTGTTCCGCACACAAGTGGATACGAGCGGCCCTCTACTGAGACTTCTCCCGTCGTTCCTTCGGGTATGGATACCGTAAGTACCACCTTTCCGTTCTCGCGTTTCCAGCTGCTCGACACAAGTCCCATTACCGAGCGGTACTCGCCTTTTGCCCAATCGAGGTCTTTCACAAAATGCGGGGTAATCCGTATATGCCTGAACCCAGGTTTGTTGACATCAAAATTTATTCCCGCAAGGTTGTTCATCATCCAGGCCGAAATATCTCCCATAAACACATGGTTAAGCGAAGCGTCGGCAAAGTTCGGCTTCAACGTCCATGTTTCGGCCAGAGTTGTATATCCTTTTGTCTCTACCCAATATCCCCACGAAGGAGCTTCCGTTTTGGTTGCCATTTTCATAACATCTTCAACGTAGCCGTAGCGTGTAAGCATTGCGGGAACTGTTTTGCTGCCTATCAGGCCGAAATCGAGGAAATAATTGTTTGCCGCAACAATTTCGTGCAGCCGTGCCGCAACATCCTTTTCCCTTCCTTCGGGCACAAGCCCGAGGTAAAGTGCGAGCGCCTGCGCGGCCTGCGTTCCTTCGGCGTATGCTGCCGTTTCGGGATTGAAGAACTTGGCGTTTATGCGGCTTTTCAGTTCTGCGGCCTTGCGTTCGAACGGTGCAGCGTCCTTGCCCAGCAACGCGGCAAAGCGTGCCATTAGCTTGTAGTCGAGATAATAATAAGCCGTCGAAGTATATTCGTTGTTTGTCTGTGCTTTCCAGAACACCCAGTCGCTCAGGCCGAAAGTCAGGAAGCCGTCTTTTTCTTTCGTCTTCAGGTAATCGAGGTAACGCAACATGCTGGGATAAAGTTTCTCTATGCTGCGTTTCTCGCCATAATAGTTGTAGAGTGCATTAGGTATGATAAACATCACGGCGTCCCACACCGGACCGGGGAACTCGCCGTACCCCCAACCGCTGGAAGGTATTATTCCGGCTATGTCTCCTATGCCTTCGCGCTGGTTGTCGATAATGTCGTCCATCCATTTCTCATAAAAAGTAATTCCGTCGAAACCGAGCAGTCCGAGGTCTACAGCCACATGCGCGTCTGCGGTCCATCCGTTTTTCTCGCGCTGCGGGCAGTCGGTAGGAATGCTGTGCAGGTTGCTGCGATAGGACTGCATGGTGGCATTCCAAATCTTGTTAAGCAATGTATTGGAGCATTCGAACTTGCCTGCCGGCTCTATGTCCGTATGCATGAACAAAGCGGTGAGGCTCTCGGTTGTGAGTGTAACAGGTTTGGAGCAAATCACTTCGACATGCTGGAAACCATGATACGAAAAGGACGGGACATAAACCTCCTCCTCGCCGTTTCCGCGCAGGGTGTACTCGTCGGTCTGCAGTATCTCTCCTTTTTTCACCGGACGGTAATAAATATTGATGTTTCCCTGTTCGAGCCGTCCGTTTTCTTTCAAAAGCTCGCCATGCTTGAGCGTGATATGCGTGCCGGGGTCGCCTTTCACTTTCAGGCGGCACAAGCCGGACATGTTTTTTGCAAATGAAAAGACATATACGCTGTCGCCGAATGCTTTCATGCTCACAGGCCGCAACTCTTCCGTAATCCTTATGCCGGGCATTTGCTGCGCGGCAAGCAGGGGCGCGGGTGCTTCGGTTACCGTGGCGGCCTGCCAACGGCTGTCGTCGAACGACGGTTCTTTCCACCCCTTCTCTTCAAGACGTGCGTCGAAACGGTCGCCGCTATATATGTTATTGTACGTATATGGTCCGGTAGAGGTTTTCCATGTTCCGTCGGAGCATATTGTTGCGACGGAACCGTCGGTATATGTGATACGCAGCTCGCACAGCATGCGCGGGCGGTTGCGCCAACGTGCCTCATGAAAATTCCACACCGCCACAGACTGCTCGTTATACCAGCCATTGCCGAGTACTACGGCCACGGCGTTGTCGCCTGTTTGGAGCAACTGGGTAACGTCGTGCGTTACGTAGAGTATGCGCTTGTCGAAATGCGTGTATCCCGGGTCAAGGTAGTTTGTCCCTACCCGTTTGCCGTTTATGAAACACTCGTAATAGCCCGCTGCAGCTATGTAAAGACGGGCGTCGGCCACTTTCCCGTCCGCCTTGAACTGTTTACGGAACAGCGGTGCTGGCTCGTATTCCTTGTCATGGTTGTCGGTAATCCACTTTGCCGACCAATCGCTGCCGCTCAGCTTGCCGGTTTCAAAAAATGCGGTTTCCGAAGTCTTTGTACGTTTTCCCGATTCATCCCACGCCGTCACGTTCCAATAGTAACGGGTATGCGGACGTATGGCCATAGTTTTGTCATAGACATTGAGTTTACCGGGGTCGGTGCCTATTCTTATTTCATACTTCGAAGGCATGAAACTCTTGTTGTTACCCGAATATTCCCACGTGAAACGCGGTTCGTCCGTGCCAAGTCCTATTGGATTGTTCAAATATTCGGTGCGCAGATTTGTGGGAACTACCGATTTGTTGCCGGTGGCGCAACCCGTAAGAAGCACAGCCGCCAAGGCTGCCTGAAAGAAATAAGGTTTGTACGACATATCAGAAAACCGTATTTTAATGTTTCAAAAGAGATACTGTTTATTTTATACAAAAATAAAATATTTGGACGAATCAGCAAACATGCAAGGTTATTTTCTGCCCGGCTCCGTAAAAACGACCTAATGAAGAAAAACACGAATGCAGACAACAGGAACAAGCAAAAACCGCAGCCGGAAAAGAAAACTTTGCGACAGTTTTTTGCAGACAACCTTACTCCCTTTATTCATGGGCTTTCGACGAAGGCAAAAATATGTCTGACCTATTTTAAAATATGTCAGACATATTTTGAATTATGTGCCTTGTATTTTTTCTTTACTCCGATAGGGGGTGAAAACTATCCCGAAAAAGGCAGACAAATAATGATAGCGGAAATCTTACTCAAATCCGCCGGTTCGTATACAGTAAAAAACAAGTGCCGGCAAGAGGACGTTGCCGGCACTTGTTTGTGTGTATTCCGCCGCAGCGTTTATGCTTAACGGCGTTTTTTCTTGCTGTTGCTCAAATCGAGCACACGCACGTTGCGGAACTTAATGCCCGGGCCGTGGCCGCAGAAGCTGATGTAGCCGTCCTTGTTGAACAGTCCCGGATGGTTCTTGTGGTCAACCGTATATGGGTTGTAGTCCGAACCGTCGGGCGCAACGTTATGTCCCTTGCAGGCTTCGCGTATGTTTCCGTCGAGTATTACCTCGCCGTTCACGGTAACCGTGATGTGGTCGCCCACAACGCGGATTTCCTCTGAGTTCCATGTACCCGTCTCGCCAAACTTAACGCGTTTCGGAACGATAATACCGTAAACAGCTCCGTGCTGCTGATAGTCGTGCAAGTCGGCATAGATAGGATCGTCGTGGTCGAGTATCTGTATCTCCATACCGTCGTATGCGGCGTCGGTTCCTATGTTAGTGCGCACGCCGATACCGTTGTTCATGCCGGGCTGTGCAAAGCAGAAATCAAAACGGAACACGAAATCGCGGTACTTCTTGTTCGTATAGAGGTTGCCGCTTCCGCCCCAAGCTGCGGTTACGATGATTTCGCCGTTCTCGGTGGTGTAGTTGGTCTTGTTGCCCTGCCATTTTTCGAGCGAGCGGCCGTCGAACAATACTTCGAAGCCTTCTTTTTCCTCTTCGGGCGAGAGTTTGAACACAGGTGTAGAGGGAAGTTCGTTGATTAAGAGGTCGCGTATCTGCAACTCGCCCTCATTTACGGCCACTTCAACCTTGCCTGTAGCAGGCGCAGTCTTGAGCCCCGCCATATCGGGCAAGAGTGCGTTTGCAGCTATCTCCGTTCCGTTTATCGAGGTAAAGATTCGGTCATCCACTACTTTTATTTCCAGTGTATTCCACTCACCTTCGGCATTAAGGGCCTTGGCTTCCTTAGGGCCGACGAAAGCAAACGAACTACCGTCTATCGTGAAGACAGGAACGCCGCGGAGCGTGGCAGTTGCCTTGCCGCTGCACTTGAAGTCGGCCGTTATCTGGAAATTCTCGTAGTCTTTATTGAGTGAAGCTGGAGCACTTCCGGCAGCAAGAGTTGCGGTACCGCTGCCGAGCGTGAAGCCCGTCGCCGTTGTCTTGGACAACAAACCGTTAACGTCATCGATTGCATAACCTGCGTCGGCGTCACCGTTGGCCTTGTCCTTGCTGAACGCCTCAACGGCTTTCTGCAAAGCATTCTTTATGTCCGCACCGCCGTTCAACGCTCCGTTAGAAGAGATTATGCCTCTTACAGCCTCGGCCGCCGCACGGTAACATGTGCTACTGCCAAGATAATTGGCCGCCACGTTCAACGCCTGTACGGTGTTCGTGGTCCGCAGTGCCGAGAGTATTTTATTTACCTGGGCGTCCGACGGGTTAAGCTCCAATGCGTCGCGCAGCAACTGGTACTTGCGCACGGCGTTTACCTGTGCCTTGTCTACCAAAGTGAGATAGCGGCTTATTGTCTTGTCTTTCTGCTCTCCCTGGGCGGAACGTGCCATATTTATGAGTATCGGGAGCACCGCAGAGTTGTCGACATTAAGCATTGCAGCCGAAGCGGCTTCTTTTGTGTTGCTTTGCTTCATGCCTTGCTCTATCACTGCAATGGCCTTGTCAGAGCCGGCCTGCGCAAGAAGCTGGTAATAATACTCGGGGTGCGACGAATTTTTCATGCTCTCGTTGAAGCGGTTGAACTGCACCTCAGCACTCTCGCCGGCCAGCGCACTGCAAGCCGCCTTCTGCAACTTGGCCGTCGATTCGCCCGACGACTTGTCGAGCATAGCGCATATATCGCCGTACACGTCAGGTGAAGCCACGCCGGAAAGTGCCGTGAATGCCGCGTTGCTTACCGAAGCGTCCGACGAGCCGGTAAGTTTTGCTACCCTCTGGTATGCCTCGTGAATGTGGCGCGTGCCGGCAATCTCGAGAAGGGGAACGAGGGTCTTTGCGTCTTCGCTGCTATTGAGGAATCTCACTACTTCGTCGTTTATCTTGCCGTTGAACGAAAGCAAAGCTGCCTTGGCCTGCTTTGCGTTCGGGCCGCTAACGTATTTCAGCAGGTCGGCCAGCATTGTGTTCCCTCCAATCTTGGAAGCTGCCAACATGGCTTCGCGCGCAAGCGTTGTATCGCTCGACGCCATGTATTTCAACACTACTGCCTCGCCTGCCTTTGCGTGGTTGTTGCCAATCCAGCGCATTACGTCCACCTGGGTGGGTTCGGAGAGTTTGCCGAATTTGTTTGTCACCTCTGTAAAGATAGGTTCGCCGCAGTATTCAAGGCCGCAGGCAAGCGCAGTGTTGCGATATTCAATGTCATCGTCTTTTAAAGCGGAGAGAACGTTTTTCACGCCGTCCTTGCCCGATGATTTGAGCAACAGGTTCAGCCCCGCACAGCGAACGGCCGACGTTTCGGACTTCATAAGGGCTTTTGCCCCTTTCTGAACTGTTTTCGTATCGTTTTCGAGACTTTCAAGAAGCTTAGCGTAAGCGTTTGTTGCAAACGTGGGGTCCGGTCCGTAGTTTACTTTCTTGGCCGCATCCGCAAGGACATCGACCGACTTAGACGTGCCAACGGTTGCAAGCGCGTTGTAAACTTCTTTCAGCGTTTTCGCGTCGCTGTCGTTAGTCCAACCGAGGAGCACGTCTTCCACTCCCTGAATATTACGCGCCGTAACCATTTTGGCAAGCGCCAGGTGCGGAAGGTCGGTGTTCTTCACGAGGTATGCAAGCTCGGTATCATTTCCGGGAATGGACGTAAGCAGCATTATAACCAAGTCGCTGAGTTTGCTGTCCTTTAAGTATTTCGAAAATACAGGCATATCTTCCTTGGTTGCGCACTTTGCAAGCTGCGTAAGGAGGAAAGCCTTGTTGTCGTAGTCGTTGCATTTCTCGATAGCTTCGGCAAGGCCCTTGCGCACGGAGGCGCGATATTTTTCGCCGTTCTTGGTGGTTACCAGGTCGGTTATACCGCCAATGGCGTATTCGAACACGGCGTTCTTGCCGTTTGCGGGCGGAACCAGCCTTGAGGCAATCTGGAGTATTCCCTTATCGCCGGTCGAGGCCAGCTCGTTCATAATGGCATTGAACGTCTCGGACGATTGCGTGGGAAGCTGTGCAAGCCCGTCGGCAACTATAGTCTCGGCCGTTCGGTTGCGGCTGTCGGTTTGCGCCGACATCGTTGCGCTGCCAAGCAACAACGCTGCTGCTATGAATAATATATATTTTTTCATATCGTAGGCTTTTATATTCGTTTGTTTGCTACTTGTTTTCTATACGTTCATACTCATAAGCCCCACTCTCCGCGCATAGGCTGGTTGACTAATGCGTTTGCAGCGTCGTCGCCAACAAAGAGCTGCGTTACGGGGTCGAACTTCAGTTCCTGACGGTTGAGGCGTAAAGCCACGGCTGCCATGTTGACCAACGTACAACTGCGGTGGCCGTTCACTTCGTTGAGGGCGAACTTCTGGCGTGTGCGTATGCAGTCGAGGAAATCGGTGCGCTGCGGTTCGGGGTCGGGGAACTCGGCCAGTTTGTTCATTATGTCGGGTATCGTGCATTCGAAGCCTTTGTACACCTTGCCTTTCGGGCCTTCGATGTAAGCCGTCTTGCCGGCGCTTTCGAAGCCTTCGCCTTCGAGTATTATCTGGCACCCGTCCTCATAAGTATATGTAATCTTCTTCCAAATGCCTACTGCGTCGGTATGTTGCTGCGGTGCTTCCACCTCCACCTTTATGGGCGAAGTATCGTCCTTGCCAAGCAGGTATTGTATAGGGTCGAGATAATGCTGGCCCATATCGGTAAGGCCGCCGCCGTCGTAGTCCCAGTAACCGCGGAACGTCTGGTGCGTGCGGTGCACGTTGTATGGTTTGTACGGAGCCGGGCCGAGCCACATGTCATAGTCGAGCACATCGGGCACGGGCTGCGGCTCGAGGTTCGTCTTGCCCACCCAGAAGAATTTCCATGTAAAGCCGGTAGTGCCCGACACAACAATCTTCAACGGCCAGCCGAGCAGCCCGCTGTCTACGAGTTTCTTCAAAGGCTGCACCGTAGTGCCCAAACCGTAGAACGTATCAGTGAAACGGAACCACGTATTAAGCCTAAACACACGGTTGTATCGCTTCATAGCCTCCACCACCCGGCGGCCTTCGCCTATGGTACGCGTCATGGGCTTCTCGCACCAAATATCCTTACCCGCCTTTGCGGCAGCTATCGCCATAAGCGCGTGCCAATGCGGCGGAGTCGCGATATGTACGACGTCGACATTGGGATCGTTTATCAAATCGCGGAAATCGTGGTACGACTTCACGTCCTCCTTCAGGTTCTCCTTCGCCTGTTTAACGGCGTCGTTAAGATGGTTCTTGTCAACATCGCACACCGCGGTAAGGCGACAATGCTCGTCACTTGTGAAATGGCTGCCCGAACGCCCCATTCCGCCTACGCCGATGATACCTTTGGTGAGCTGGTCGCTCGGGGCAATGTGCCCGTTGCCGCCAAGCACCCTGCGCGGGACAATGGTGAACAAACCTATCCCACCCACGGTTTTAAGAAAAGTCCGTCTGCTTGTTTTCATTATACCGATTAAATATTTTAGGTTAGAAATAAATTAAAAGCAAATATATCTCTGCAAATTTAAAAAAAATGCGCAAACACAATGTCTTTTTCAGGCTTTTTATAACCCGCATTTTGGAAAATGTACTGCGGACCATTCAAAACGCACCCGTGCGCCTCTTTTAGAACGCTCGGGAATCCATTTTCCGCAACCATGTACACCCGTTCATACTCCCCACAATCCACACCCCAAAGCCCCAAGCCCTTGTCCTGCGGCAACGTCAGTCGGCACAAACATGCAACGCGCACATAATGCGGCATTGCAATACAAAACAAACATGCGATTACCGCGCCGCACGGATAGTTTACATTTCGACAAACAACCGGGCACGAAATGTTAAAGTCGACTACGACGTAGAGGCATCGCCCAAAAGCCTCTTTTTAAGCGCTTTTCACCCGCCCGAAAAAAGGTCGGACATATTTCGAAATATGTGCCTTGTATTTTAAAATATGTCCCACCTATTTTTTCTTTTCTCCAACCCCCGGTAAAAAGTCTCCCATTCCGCCCCTGTTTTTCCGTTTACAATAGTTAAAACCTCCATGCGCAGAACATTTCGAAATAATATTATTCCATTAAACAAAAGTGTCCGGGACATTTACACGCCCCGGACATTTTTATTATTGCCTTATATAAGGCAAAAACAAACGTATGCTTTTTAACCCAATATCTGCTCTTTTATTTGCTCGACGATATAACGAACGTCATCATCCGTTACATACGGCCCGCTGGGCAGGCAAAGGCCACATTTGAACAGTTTTTCGCTTACCCCGTTCACGTAACACGGATTATCCTTGTAAACAGGCTGTTTATGCATAGGCTTCCACAAAGGACGGCTCTCTATGCCTGCAACGTCCAAGGCCATGCGCATGGCTTCAACATTGCGGTTAGGTTCACAATCGGTGTGAAGCGTTGCAGCCGCGTGTGTCACTCCGGCCGCACCGCCCACAGCCCCTTGCACGGCAACGGCGTATGCCTTATCCTCGCCCTTTACCTTGAGATTTGGGTCTAGGATTATGGTACTGAGCCAATAGTTGCTGTCGTAGCGCTGAGAGGGGTTCTCATGGAACGTTATCCCTTCAATCCCGGCAAGCAATTCCTTGTACATGCGGGCCACGTGTTTGTGGTGCTCGATGTGCTCGTCTAAAACGGTCATCTGTCCGCGACCTATGCCGGCGCATATATTGCTCATGCGGTAATTGTAACCTATTTCCTCGTGCTGGTAATACGGGTACGATTCGCGCGCCTGCGTGGCATAGAACATTATCTTTTTCTTGGCTTCCTCGTCAGGACAAATCAAAGCGCCGCCGCCCGAGGTGGTAATCATCTTGTTGCCGTTGAACGACAACACGCCATAGCGGCCGAACGTACCGCACACTTGCCCGTCGTAGCGGCTGCCTAAGCCCTCAGCCGCGTCCTCTATTACGGGAATATCGTAACGGTCGGCCACAGCCATAATCTCGTCTATCTTGGCCGGCATACCGTAAAGGTAGACAGGAACAATGGCCTTGGGCTTCTTGCCGGTCTTTGCCATGCGGTCTTTTATTGCTTCTTCAAGCAGATGTGGGTCCATGTTCCACGTATCTTCCTCGGAGTCGATGAACACAGGTGTTGCACCCAGATACGTAACGGGGTGCGACGACGCGCAGAACGTGAAACTCTGAACCAGCACTTCATCGCCCGGACCCACACCGCACGCCAGCAGAGCCAAGTGCACGGCAGCCGTACCGGCCGACAGAGCCACCACTTTCTTGTCAAGTACTTTATTATTTGCCGCACCTTTGCAATCGTTTGCAAAAGCCTCCAAATCAATTTCAAAGTCGTTAACGTTAGGTCCGAGAGGCACAACCCAATTCGTGTCGAACGCCTCCTGGATATATTTCATTTCGTTCCCGCTCATGTGAGCGAGACACAAGTAAATACGCTTGTTCATATCTATATCTTTTTAGCTTTTCAAATCCATTCGTTGTTGTACTTCATTTTCTTTCCTAATACAGTGCAAATTATAATTTGAATATCTTTTACGAAAGAATAATGGTACAAATAATAACGGTTTATTCTCACTTTGTCAGGAAATATAACTTCATCGTTATACTTCTGCGGATTCTCTTGCTTTGCAAGCAGTTCCTCCTCGTTTCTATACTTTAAAGAAGCCGGTCCCGTAATACCGGGACGAAGCCGGAGTATTTCTCGATCTGATCCTTTTAGCATATCTGCATAACCAGGAACATCCGGACGTGGCCCAACAAAACTCATATCTCCGATCAAAACATTCCATAATTCAGGTAATTCATCAAGTTTATATTTCCTCAACTTTGCGCCTAATGGTGTAATCCTGCTTTCTCCAGCAACAGAAATAGAAGAGCCGCCGTGCCCAACTAACATTGAACGAAACTTATACATTGTAAAAAGACGTCCGTTCTTTCCAACTCGCTGTTGCTTGAAAATAACCGGTCCATTCGGCATCTTACATTTTATAACAGCTGCCACGACCACTAACAAAGGGAACAGTACCAACAAACCTAACAAAGACACAAAACGGTCGAAAATATATTTAACAAACATAGAACTACTTTTTCAATAAGTATTCCACATATATATAATCGTCTGCCAACTCTTTTATAACCCGCACTTCATTAACGGCCTTAGAGGAAGCCATAGATTTAACATTCTTCTTGGAAATAGTAGCAAATAAGCGAAATCCCATATCGTGGCAAATTTGTGTAGTAACAAGTCCCATAAGTTTAGCCAATCCTTGACCTTGAAATTCCGGACTAACTATCTTGCCACGGAAAGCTTGTTTATTAAAGAAAAAGCGAAGAAAACAATATCCCGCAAGAGTCTTATTCTTGAAACAGCCAATCATCAAAAAAGCTGGGTCATTTTGTTTCTTAATCAACGATTTTTCATCAAAGCCATGGGGATTGAAAAATTTAAATGCACTTTCCGGTTGCTTTGTAAAAAAAGAAACCAACAATTTTATATCGTCTTTTTTGTTCAATACTCTAAACTCCACATCATCTATTTTGTGAGCAAAAGAACTATTCTTTAATTTTTTACTCCACAAAATATGAAATAATAAAGAATTTAGTTTTTCTATTAACGCCCATAGAAAGCCTAAATGATGTTTCAACCAAACTAAAAATTTCACCATTTTATTTTGTCATTTGATTTACAATCATTCTACGTTTACCGGAGGACAACACAGGTATATCATTTACAAATTCATAATCAAAATGCGCATCTTCACCTAAATACTCTTTTAACGTGTTTTCTAATTCTTGTTTTTGAACATCATCAATATGGCCGTTTATTATAAATTTGTAATCACATTTACTTACTTGCACAAACTGCCATTGCCTAATTTCTTTATACTGCCACATAGTATTAGTTATTATATGTGAAGAAGCTATATTGCCATTGGTTTGAAAAATAGTATCGGCCTTTCTTCCTTCAACAGAAACTAAAGCTACTACATCTCGGTTTCTATACTGCACCTTTCCAAACATCCCTAAATCTCCCGTATCATATCTAATTAATGGCATAGAATAGTTAAACAAATCAGTAACTACAATCCTTCCCAACTTACCCAAACCAACAGGCACATCTCTGTCCAAATCCAGAAGTTCTACTTTATAACTCGCATTATTTATAAGATAAAAATCTTCACCCACTGGCTGTTGTGCTATAAAGCCATTTTCCATATTAGAATATCGAGAAACAACACTTGAGCCAAAGATTTTCTCTATCTCTTTTCTTGTATCATCAGATAAATGCTCGGACATCGATATTATTGTTTCTATGTTCGCATCAATATGCGACACACCACTGCGGTATAAATATTGATAAAATGCTTCATAAGTAGAAGCAAATGCCAACAAGGCTTTTCTCCTTTTATCTTTTTGCAGACCATTAATAATCTGACTAATCACACTGTCGGACAAATTTCCTATTTCTATCTGCTTTATATTAGTTAGAAATGCACTAAGTCTCCCATGTCTGCACATCTTATTCCACACTCTCATATAATACAACGGAGAACCAATATTATAGCCAGCCATCTTCATAAAAAAAAGATTATCGGCCGAATGCCTTAATCTCTTTTTCTTATCATGGTATACCGTGAAAGGTGTGCCTGTAGAACCACTGGTGGTTACCGCTTTGGCTTTTGTTATATCAAAGTTTCGCGCCATGAATTCTTTTTCATTTTCACGAATCGTTATTTTATTTACTACCGGAAATCCGTAGAAATCAGTTTGTCTAAACTTTTCATAATATGGCACATTTTCGACAACATATGCCATAAGTTCATTCAATCGTTTTTCCTCTAACAATTCCGGAACAGGACTCCTAAGTTCTACTATATTTTCTATATCCCTCATATTACCTCTGACTTCAGACCCATTCATCATAAAATCCTGAAGCCACAAGGCGGTTTCTCTTAACGTCATAATTCTAATATAAAAAATCTTATATTCTATGTTATGTTACTCAAAGCTAATTTTTATCATTATGCTCCAAGTTCTCAAATATTTTCAAGTACTTTTCCACCGCTACTTCAAGGGAATACTCTCTTAAAGCCAACGAATGCGCATTAACGGATTGTCTTTTTAACTTTTCTGTGTCATTTATATACCTTACAAAATTATTTGCCTCAACCTTATTAATTCGAGGAGGCAATATGTATCCGACATCATACTTTTTTATATCTTCTGCCTGCCAACCGTTATAGTTAATAACAATAGGCTTAGAGGCTGCCAATGTATCAAAATATTTATTTGCCGAATTATCCCATAAGACAGGATTATCAATTACAAAAGAACTACCAACTGTAGCTATTGAATAAAGATAAGGCAATTCGTTCTTTTTAACAGGATCAAACATAAAAAAATTTGCTCCAAGCACTTTTTTCCCTTTTGCATATTTACGAATATCTTCTTTATCGCGACCTTTTCCAAATATAAAATAAATGATATTCGAATCCAACTTTAATGTTTCACTTGCTAGGTCCACGACATATTTTATACCATTTACGATACTGATAATACCCGCATACAACACTATCTTTTTATTTTGAATCGGTACTTTTATAGGAACGGACTCTATTATATTCGAAAATCTAGAGATTTCACTTATATTCGGTATTACGATGGACTTACTATTGGGAAAACGTGATTTTATGTTCTTCTCCATGCCCGTTGATAAAGGAACTATTGTACTCGCATTTTCATACACCAACTTTTCGAACCAATACAAAAATTCAACCGCGATTTTATTTCTTATAAAACCCATTCTAATCGGCACTTCTGGCCATACATCGCGGACTTCAAACACAAAGGGTGTTTTCTTAAACCATTTCCTCACCATGGCAGGAACGGCCACTGTTAAGGGAGTAGAGGTTGCCAATACGCAATCGCAATTAATTTGCAATGCTTTCACGGTCGCGTTCCACATGAAGTACAAAAAGGAATATACCCTACGTTTAAAAGACATTTTATTATCATACGGACAATACAACATATAAAATTTTATTCCGGCACGCTCAAACACGCTCCACTTTTCACATGAATTAGTGCCATTTGTTGTCCCGCTTATAACCGTAACTTGTATTCCTTTTTTTACAAACGACGTAGCCAAATCATAGGAGCGTGTACCTCCTGTTTGATCCGGAAATTTAAAATACTGATGTATATACAAAAGCTTCATAACTTATATTTTATTAGTAATCAAACAGTATATTACGCCTATAACACTATATTCTAAAATATCCAACACTCTAACTATAACATAATTGAGTTATATTTTAAATTTTCGATTCGCGCATTATTACGATCTTATGTGCAATTTACGAGATACAATAATCAACTCTTTTAGTCTAAAAGCATATAGTAATAACAAATATGTTATTCCAACTATCACAGTTATAATTATAAATCTAAATATTGGGCTGCCAATCTCCAAAAAAGCATAGTATAATAAGCAGCCAAATATCGCACAAACAATAGTTGCAATAAAAATTTTAAGCATGCTATATCTTATATCCTCAAATTTAAGAAATTTACATTTCCTCTTTACTTCAAAATAAAGCATACCCGTTAATAATATAGAAACAAACGCAGAAGCTAAAGTTATACCACCAGCACCCCAGTATTTTGAAAATACATAGCTCAACGGTATATTGCATAACACAGCTATTATTGAATTTCTTACTGAAATATTTTTTTCATCTATTGCATAACAAAACCTTGTTAATATATCTCTCATTGCGTAAAAAGGCGTACCTAACAAATATAATGAAAACGTTATTGATGTTAAATATACCGACTCCTGCTTGAACTCACCACGTAGAAAAAGTATTGTTATTATGTCTTTTGCCTCAATAATTGAAACAACCATAATGGGACATAATATCATAGACAAAGACACTATACCTTTGTTTAATGTTTTTGACACATCCTCCATTTTTTTTTCAGTATATTGATGTGAAAACTCCGTATAAAAAACGGTCACAATAGACGCTATTACGATTGTATTAATCAAGCTAAAAAGAGTTCCCGAATAATTTAACGCTGATATTGAACCTACATCTAACCCAGTTGCAATAACACGATCTATTGCGTTACGGAAATACCAAACTCCTGTACCTAATAAAACTGGAATTATTGAGCTATAAGTTTCTCGCATTCCATGAAAGGAAAAAATATTTAGTTTTGACAAGGGCACCTTACCAGGAAAGACAATGAACGCTATAATTGCATATTGCAATAAATACGCTATTACAGCGGAATATATCAACGCCTTAATTCCCCATGTATCACTAAATAACAATAAAAAAAATATTGAAATCACAGAAAACAACATTCCCGTTAATTGTCTTATACCGTATTTTTTATAAGCATTTAATATATCAAAAAACACATAAGACACTATTGTAAAATATCCTACATATGATAATTTTCTAATATAGTCCGAAACTTTTTCTATGTCTTTTGCAGAAAACGAAGGTGCTATCATCCGAGCTACATCGTCGGAAAAAATAAGCAAACTAATTAGTATCGGAATAAACAAAAAAAACAACTGCGTTATAAATCGGAAAGCTAATTGGTTAGCATATAAATCCCCTCTTTGGCTCCTCTCTTTTATAAATACAGGCAAAAAACTTACACCTAATGAAATGCCGATTGCTGAAGTAATAAAACTAAAAAGACCAAAAACCAAGAAAAATATATCCGCTTCTTGCGTCGTACCAAAATAATAAGCAACTACTGTTTCACGCAAAAAGCCCAGCAACTTTGAGAAAACACTCAAAACCGTTATAATCAATACTGAAAATGTGAGCGTTGTTTTCATACTCAATTGCAAAATAAATCTTCTTCGATTTTGTCTGGCAAAATATAATATTCCTTATTTACATTATCTTTAAAATAATGATGTAATAAAATTTGACTATTGATATTAAAGACCCGTCTTTGATTCTTTGCAACTTCAATAGCCGGATTGCCACTCAATATAGAATATTTGCTGATATTGGAATAATCTCCTTTTAAGACACTATTCGCAGCTACAATAACATTATCTGGAATATTCGTATTTTTATAAACAAAACTATTTCTACCAATCCAGCAATTATTACCAATTACTATCTCTCCCTTGCAAGGACGAACAATTCTTTTTGTCCTATTTAATATAAAATGGAAATTATTATCCATTAAAACCGTGCGCGTAGATATATGAGTATTATTTCCTATCTTAATAAACGAGCAACATACAAGTTGCACTTGTTCTGCTAATTTCGCTTTCTCTCCAATATGCAACTCACCTGCTATTATATTAAATTCACAGCCCGTTTGCAAATAAGCCTTGCCATAAAAATGTACATTTCCGTCTATTCTGATATATGTTTTATCACATGAAATCGAAATCACTTTGTTTCTTGCTCCAAACTGTATCATACCAAACTTTATGGGAGCATGAACTATACACCTGCCCCTTAAAGATAAGATCTTTGTCTTTCCATAAATTACAATAGGTAACCTTATAGCCTGCACAAACGGTAACAATCTAAAATTCACATAAACTGTCTTGATTACATGTAATCTGTTTTTATGAAAAAATAGTTCTAAACTATTAATTATTAAATTAAACAAGCCATAATAAGTTATCAAACAGAGGATTCTATTCATCGTTTTTTAAATAAAATACTATTCAACATGTAAAGCACTAATAAGCCAGAAATTAATAAAATGAAAGCGTTATATACAGAACCACGCCCAATTATAACATAAGAACAAGAAAAACACATCACGCAAATATACTGTAACATAACAGAACTTTTTGACGTAATATAATCCGAAATATTTACAAAGACCGCCCAAAAAATCCCCATAAAAACCCCGTATGCCCCAAAATTAGCATAACAATCACCATACAACGTAGGATGCACGCTATATCCCCATGATGAAGGAGCCCATGCTTTTCCCATCGCTATAGCAAAATCGTCTGGCTTTAAACCACCAGACCAAGACGTAGGCAACCAAAACAATAACATTCTCAAATAAGTATGACCTTCGCCGAACCCATCAAAGTCATTGCCGTTTAAGATAAAATAATAAAATATTCTACGCAAACCTAACTCTCCATCTTGATTCAAAATTCTTGTCAACACTTCCGCATTAAAAGTTACCCAAGTCGCATTTTCTATAAAATTATCTATCGTACCATAATAACGATATACTTGTAAACCATACACTACATATAGTACCAAACCAGCCCCTACTACACATAGTAATAAATTTTTAATTGTTAATCTACTATTTGCTACATAAAGTACTATTATAAAGCATAAAATAGGCAGAACCTCTATTCTGTTACGAGTAACAACTACATTAAATATTAACAATAAAACAACAATCCTAAAATATTTTTTCCACGGCTTGAAAAATTTACATATAAACAATAGCGAAGCAGCCGGATAAAAAAATGGAGCTAAGAAACGGTTTGCATTAACATAATCTTGCTCTCTGCTATAATTCAAAAAAGCTCCCCAACTTGAAGCTAATATGCTACCTGTTGATTTATATGAATTATATAAGACCAACCCAATTGTGGCCAGAAGCATTATCCATAAAAAATAAAACATTTTTTTTTCAGATGATAATATCTTTCTTATTTGCAGACCTTTTTCATAATAAGCTTTACAGTACCCTTTATTTTTTGTAATTATTCGTGTAGACAAATATAACAAATCAAAAATGATTACAAATAACGAAGCTTCATTATACACCCATAACGGATAATCCAAAAACGCCGAAGCAACACTTACAAAGTGGAAAACGGAAAACATTACTAATAATGTTGCCCACAAGAACAAAGATACGGACCGTCTTTGGTATTCATATAAAATAATTACAATATTCAACAATAAGGGAATAAAACTAAGCACAATAGCCATTTCAATATCAATTTTTAAATAGCTCTACTTCTTTTCCACTTGTATTTATCTCAAAATACGTTTGATTTTTTTTATATGGCAAACCCGCAAATAATTCTTGCAACAACTTTGGTAAATCATTGCAAGAAGGCATTTCGTTATTTATAAACCTAACGTTCTTAAATGATGAAAAGACTTCATGACAAACCGGAATATCTGAAGTTATAACAGGCATTCCGAATGTAGCCATTTCGCACATCATTACTCCCTGCGCATCCGTTCTTGTAGGTATTAAAGCACAACGAGCTTGGTTCAAATAATGAAAAATCTGTTCATGATTTAAGTACTCATTAATGCATGTGAGGTTTGAAGCTTTCTCATAATGCTTAAAGAACTCGCCTTTACCTATTAAAAGGAATGTATACTTAGGGTTGTTTTTAGCCAAATTATTAATTACATCTACAGAATACTTAGAAACATCAAAATTAGGACGTATGGAAATAAAATCATACTTTTTCGGTGATTTATAATCATAATCATTTGTCTCGAACAAATGTCCTACACAATTATATATTATATGATACCTTCCACTTAACTCTATTCTTGATACCCCTACCCATTTCTCGAATTCCGATAACATCCAGTTGCTAACAAATACGAAAGTAGATTTATTCAGCCACTTTTTAAAATAAGTCCTCCAGATTCTTAATTTCACCCAATCATATATGTCATCAAGAAGATTAAAACTTTTTTTCACATATGGATAAGGCTTTGAATACACTTTACTGCGCATTAAAACCTCATGTCCGTGGAAGAAAAAAACTATACGGGGAAATCTTTTTTGATATTTTATCAAGAACTTAAGATGGTTTCGTAGATTCGGCGCATGAGAAGCCAAAATGTCATAATGGATATCATCCTTATTGTACGACTGCAATGATATAACTTTTATACCATCTTGTACATAATCTGTCTTTGTACTAAAGTTCAAAACTGTTACATCTAATCCATGATTTATATAATATATGTTACGTGTATGGACGTAACGCAACACCGATGGATTAGCTGCGCTTGGGTAGTTTGTACTTAAAACCAATATCTTCATAAGCTATCCAAACAATTAACGATTCTACCACAAGCCTTTCCATCTCCGTAAGGATTTACGGCTTTACTCATCTCAATATATGCAACAGGATTTTCCAATAGTTCAGAAACTTCTTTTACAATTTTGTTATAATCCGTGCCTACAAGTCTTACCGTTCCTGCATTCAAAGCCTCGGGGCGTTCCGTTGTATTTCTCATCACTAACACAGGCTTTCCTAATCCAGGGGCCTCTTCTTGAATTCCGCCACTATCTGTCAAAACTACAGTAGACTTTTCCATTAAATAAACAAACTCCAAATACTCCAGTGGTTCAATAAAAAACATATTGCCTAAATTGCTTAAATCCGAACCGAAAACTTGATGAATTGGTTTACGTACATTAGGGTTTAAATGCATTGGGTAAACGAAATCAACATCCGTGTATTTGCGTGTCAAATCTTTTATTGCCGTACACATATTGATAAATCCATCACCGAAGTTTTCTCTACGGTGTCCCGTAATTAGAACAAGCTTTTTTCCAGAAGCCAAACGGGACGTATCATATCCTGCCTCAATTAAATTATCAGATAGTTGTTTATCAAGATTATTATCTGATTTTATCTTATCAACCACCCAATAAAGCGCATCTATTACTGTATTTCCTGTTACAAAAATATTTTTATCAGATACAGATTCAGACAATAAATTTTCACGACTCAATGGAGTGGGTGCAAAATGAAACGTCGCTATTCTACCCGTTATTTGTCGGTTCATTTCTTCAGGCCAAGGACTATATATGTTATGAGTACGCAACCCTGCTTCCACATGTCCTACAGGTATCTGCTGATAGAAAGCAGCCATTGCGGCTGCGGTACTTGTTGTTGTATCGCCGTGTACTAAAACTATATCTGGGTTTGTTTCACTTAACACATCTCGCATTCCCAACAGTACTTTTGTCGTAACATCATATAAATCTTGCCCTTGTTTCATTATATTCAAATCATAATTGGGAATTATTTCAAACAAATTTAAAACTTGATCCAACATTTCACGGTGCTGCCCAGTTACGCATAAAATCGTATCAAATTTATCTGGGTATTTCTGAAACTCTTTTACCAAAGGAGCCATCTTTATCGCCTCTGGACGAGTTCCAAATACTAGCATTATTTTTTTCATAGTTACTTTTATATCAAAGATTCCTATATCAAATCAATCTTAAGTTCGTATAAAAATTCTTACTATCAAGGATGACTTAACATAGTTGTTTATGCGCTTATTAAATTTTTAACTGTGTCCTATAAATGAATGCTATAAAACATTATTTACCTTACAATCTTCCATCTATAATATTCCTATCCAATATTCCCTTTACATCATATACAACTCCTTTATCTACATCAGAAAGGAATTCTCGCACATTACATTCCTTGAACTGATTGTGAGCTACCGCAAGGATGACTGCGTCGAACTTTCCTTTTAAGTCATTCAAAGAATCTGCGGATAAACTAATTTTATACTCTTTATTAACACGTTCTGTGTCAGCCCACGGGTCGAAAACAACGATATTATGAGTGTATTCTTGAAGAGTGTGGTATATATCTACTACTTTAGTATTCCTAATATCAGGGCAATTTTCCTTAAAGGTTATACCGAGAATAAGAATCTTTGAATCTTTAACAAGAATACCTTTCCTATTCATACATTTGATTACCTGGTTAGCAACATAATCTCCCATACCGTCGTTCAAACGACGTGCTGAAAACATTACACGCGGCAGTACACCGTAAACCTGTGCTTTCTGAATCAGGTAATAAGGATCTACACTAATGCAATGTCCACCAACAAGCCCGGGTTTTAGTTTTATAAAGTTCCATTTTGAAGAAGCGGCTTCAATCACATCATTCGTATCAATGCCCATTGCATTAAAAATCTTAGCCAACTCGTTCATGAACGCAATATTTACATCACGCTGGGAGTTTTCTATAATTTTAGAAGCTTCGGCTACTTTAATAGAAGGAGCTTTATGAGTGCCGTTTACGAGCACTGAATTATAAACACCATCTACTACATCTGCTATTTCAGGAGTTGAACCGGAAGTTACTTTTTTGATTTTCTCTACCGTATGTAACTTGTCTCCCGGATTAATTCGTTCAGGCGAATAACCGGCAAAGAAGTCCACATTAAACTTCAAACCGCTTACTTTCTCTACAACAGGCAAGCATTCTTCTTCGGTTACACCTGGATATACAGTAGATTCATACACTATGATATCGCCTTTGTTTATTACTTTACCGACTGTTTCACTTGCGCCCCAAAGCGGCTTTAAATCAGGATGATTGTTTTTATCCACAGGAGTTGGAACTGCCACCACATAAAAATTACAATCGTGAATCTTTTCAATATCCGTGGTGCAGGTAAAGCCATTCTTTATGGCGCTTTGCAGCAACTCATCACTCACTTCAAGAGTAGCATCATGTCCTGCCATTAGAGCATCCACACGCGCCTGGTTCATGTCAAAACCTACGGTTTTATATTTCGTCGAGAATAATCTCGCCAAAGGCAAGCCTACATAGCCTAAGCCTATTACTGCAATTTTAATTTCTTTCATATTGCGTGTATATTTAATATTCGGTTTAATCGGATCTATCCTATCTTGTAATAAACGAAACCGTTCTCGGCGGCTTCGGCTTTGTCATAGATGTTGCGGCCGTCGATGATGACATTGCCTTTCATCGTCTTGCGCAGAACTTTCCACGAGGGCATACGGAACTCTTTCCACTCCGTTACGAGCAGCAATGCGTCGGCATCGACAACGGCCTCATACATGTCCTTGCAATATGTCACCTTGTCACCCACGCGACGGCGGCATTCGTCCATCGCTATCGGGTCGTAAACTCTTACCGTAGCACCGGCTTTAGTAATCTTATCTATCAGTACAAGGGCCGGTGCTTCGCGCATGTCGTCAGTTTCCGGCTTGAACGACAGTCCCCACATGGCAACCGTCTTACCTGCCAAGTCGTCTCCGAAGTGTTTTTGCAACTTTTTAAACAGAATAGATTTCTGTGCCTCGTTCACTTCTTCCACGGCTTTGAGCACGCGCATGTCGTACCCGTTCTGTTCAGCCGTTTTTATAAGTGCCTTTACATCTTTTGGAAAACAGCTGCCGCCGTAGCCACAACCGGGATAGAGAAACTTCTTGCCTATACGCGTATCGGAACCTATGCCCTTGCGCACCATATTAACGTCAGCGCCCACAATCTCACACAGGTTGGCAATGTCGTTCATGAATGAAATGCGCGTTGCCAGCATGGAGTTGGCGGCATACTTTATCATCTCGGCACTCGGTATATCGGTAAAAATTATCCGGTCGCTGCTGAGCATGAACGGCTTGTAAAGCCTCGCCATTATCTCGCGCGAGCGGTTGCTCTCCACGCCCACCACAACACGGTCGGGCGACATGAAGTCTTTTATGGCCGCACCTTCTTTAAGGAACTCGGGATTAGAAGCAACGTCGAAATCAATATTCACGCCGCGCTTGTCAAGTTCTGCGCGTATAGTCGTCTTTACTTTTTGGGCAGTACCTACGGGAACGGTACTTTTGGTAACTACAACAAGGTACTTGTTCATGTTACGACCTATGGTTCTTGCAACTTCAAGCACGTACTTCAGGTCGGCACTGCCGTCCTCGTCGGGCGGAGTCCCAACGGCGGAAAACACTACGTCCACCTCATCGAGCACCGAAGCCAGGTCTGTTACGAAATGCAAGCGGCCGGCTTCGACGTTCTTGTGCACCATGTCCTCCAGTCCCGGCTCGTAAATCGGTATTATTCCCTGTTTTAGTTTTTCTATCTTGGAAGTGTCTACATCCACGCACGTCACGTTCACGCCCATTTCGGCAAAGCACGTGCCTGACACCAATCCCACGTATCCTGTTCCTACTATAGCTATATCCATAAAAAGAATAGTCTACAATTTATAAAACTTACGAAACCAGTCTATAGTTTCTTTCACGCCGTCTCGCACGGATTTATCCGGTTTGAAGCCGAAATCCGCCTGCAAGTCGGTCGTATCGGCGTATGTTTGGTACACATCGCCCGGTTGCATGGGCAGGAAATTTTTCTTTGCCTTGCGGCCGATGGCTTCCTCTATTGCCTCAATAAAGTCCATAAGCCTTACGGGATGTGAATTGCCTATGTTATACAATCTATAAGGCGCGCACGACGTTGCAGGGTCGGGACTGTCGGCTTTCCAGCATTCATCGGCAACCGGAGCGCGGTCTATCACGCGCAACACCCCTTCTGCAATATCGTCGATATACGTAAAGTCACGCAGCATGTCGCCGTTGTTGAAAACATCTATTGGCCGGTTGTGCAGAATGGCGTCGGCAAACAGGAAAGGCGACATGTCCGGCCGGCCCCACGGACCATAAACCGTAAAAAAGCGCAGCCCCGTAGTCGGCAAGCCATACAGGTGGCTGTACGTGTGAGCCATAAGCTCGTCCATTTTCTTTGTGGCGGCATACATGCTCACGGGATGGGCTATGCCGTCGTGCTCCGAAAAAGGAACCTTGCCGTTCAGGCCGTACACACTGCTTGAACTGGCATAAACCAAATGTTTCACTCCGCCGGTGCGACAACCTTCAAGCACATTCAGGAAACCATAAACGTTGCTTTCCACATACGCATACGGATTCTTAAGTGAATAACGCACACCGGCCTGCGCCGCCAAATTAACCACCACGTCAAACCTTTCGCCTGCGAACAGTTCATGCATGGCCTTGCGGTCCTCAAGGTTCATGCGCACAAAGCGGAATTTGTCATACTTACCGCTGCGCACCGGTTCGTTCCAACGTATATCTCCTTCGACCCCGAGAAATCCCAGGCGGCCATATTTAAGCGCCGTGTCGTAATAGTCGTTTATATTGTCGAGCCCTACGACCTCATCGCCGCGCTCCAGCAAACGCCTGCTTACGAACGAACCTATGAACCCGGCCGCGCCGGTTACCAAAACCTTCAACATTTATAGTTTAAAACTGACCGGCAGCCTAATCTTCTATGAATTGTATGTACTCGGGCTTAACCTCCACCGCCACAGACAGCAAGTTCAAAAGACTTACCATTATGCGTCGCCTTTTTGACCCGCGCACCGTAACGAGCTTACCTTCGCAGCCGTCCAGCGGGCCACCGATTATACGTATCCTGCGGCCACACATATTGGGAGTTATGTCGCAGGGAGTATAATACTCCGGCGAATCGGTAGAATCCGTAACCCTTATGAAACGGTTCATGTCGGCTTCCGGCACAACCATTGGGCAGCAATACGCCCCCCTTACATAACGGAACTGTATGGCTGAATACTTCTGTATGAATGCCTCTATGCGGCTCCTTACGTCATGCACGAAAAGCAAATCGCGGATCACCGGCACCTGCACCCTGCTGCGCTTGCCGTTCTTTACAACAAGCTGCCACTTCAGCGGTGTGTACGCTTCAAAGCCGTTATCTTTGAACAGCTTGTAATAAGACTTGTTCAAACTCGTGCGCCCCAAGTCGCGCATAACGAACCAGCATGTCTTTTCGCCGCTTGTTACATCACTCATTTTTCACACAGGGACAAATCTTCTAATCCTGCAATCTTGCTTATAGTACAGCAAAACAGACAGTTATCAAAATATTCAACGAAAGTTCCGGGAGTACGAGTCCCTTCATTTACAAAATTTTTGGCTGTTCCAGCCATTTTTCACTATTTGCGAGAGCGAAAATTCAAACATTGCAAAAATACGAAAAAATATCTCAACATATAACAACACATCGCTTTTTATTGATTTTTAGTTCCCGTTACCTATAAAACATTAAATGCAGTGAGCAAAAACGCTGTTAGCCACATAATTTGCCTCTTCACAACCGCACCGTAACACCTCTTCGGGAAGATACAACAACTGCAAATGGAAGAAGCTGCAGGGAAATACTCAAAACAGACAAGAAAAGATGAAAACCGGAATGTTGCTTTTAAACCCCCTCTCAGAGCAAATAAAAAATACAAGGCACATATTTTAAAATAGGTCAGACATATTTTGAATTTTCTCAGACATATTTTCAGCGATGTCTAACACCCTGGAAAACTGCACACTTACGCAACAGACAAAAGCAGACACGAAAACGGTGTTGTACATGTTGCTCCAGAAAGCCGGAACGCAAATTTGAAAATTTGCTTTTTAATCGTAAATTTGCAATTATAAGGCCATTGCCGCAAAGCCGGCATTATGCCAAATTCCTTAACAAACTGACAAATACCCGGTTATTGCATTGTCTTACCTTTGCATGCGCCCCGCGATATGATAAAAAGAAATAAAATGAAGGACTGTTTTATGAAAATATACTTGGCACTTGCCTGCGCTGTTTGCAGCTTAACGGCCACCGCGCAAACGCAGTTCGGCGGTAACTACCCTAACAACCGGCTACCGCTGGCACAGAAAGAGTACATCGCCTTACCCCTCGGAAACATACGCGCCGAGGGATGGCTCAAAGAACAGCTAATCCGAATGAAAGACGGACTTACCGGCCACCTCGACCAAGTGTACGAGCCTGTCATGGGGAAACGCAACGGCTGGCTCGGCGGCGACGGCGACGTGTGGGAACGCGGACCCTACTGGATAGACGGCCTGCTGCCGCTGG
>ERZ779851.406-NODE-406-length-43225-cov-4.783692_pt1 | contig 43225 bp, 31 predicted proteins | sample MGYA00511094_ERZ779851 | MGnify/ENA primary metagenome ERZ779851 (study PRJEB29588, sample SAMEA2155512) | human gut metagenome | biome: human gut; feature: human-associated habitat; material: faeces | place: Denmark | collected 2008/2010 ...
TTATTTTTATAATCACTTAACGGATTTTTTCGGTCCAGAAGTAAATATTGATTATTTAAAATCTATATCGCCGTGCCATATGATAGACAACTACACCGAGGAAATTATACCCGACGAGTATTTTTATTCGTTTTATTTAATTCCCCTTGCTGCCGACTTGAAATGCAACGAAGATCACTATAAAGAATTGATTGTCTTTATAACTTCAGTCGACGGTAAATTCGTTTACGATTCGGGAATTTTGACTTTTGTAATAAACTCTCTCGAGTATTATTCTAAATTAGAAAACGATATTGCATATTGCGCAGACGACGTTCCCATCTATTTTGATTATTGCAACGGCAAATTTCAAGACTTCTGACAAGCATAGACCTACACGAAATAACAAGAATTTAAAAAGCGGGCGAGGGAAAGAATTTTCCCTCGCCCGCTTTTGGCAACTCTGAAAACGCGAAACCCAATCACTTTATTTCACAATACGATTGACTAAAAATACAGGTATGTGATAAAATATAGAAAAAGAACGAGAGGTAATTTGTGAATAATAGATCAAAAGCTGCAAAAGAAAATAAATCTGAATTTACTCTACCTGAGCAAAACGGCGTTTTGCTTCAAAGTATAGCGACCGAAAAAGTCGGAGTGTTTTTACCCGTCGACGAATACGCTGCGGCAGCCGCTCTTTTTGACGCATTGGACGAAACAGGCACCGAATACGAAGTTCATTACGCCGACAACGTTAATACCGTCCAAGCAGAGCAAATAGCGGACGCCGTCAACAAATCGCTTTATACCGTGATAGTCGTTTGGGCGATCGAACAAACGACTTTAGTTCCCGTTTTACAACAAGCGGTTCAAGCGGGAATACAAGTAATTGCATACGGCGAATTTATTAACAACGTTCAGTTGAGTTATTTTGCCGGAGTAAACTATAAAAGAATAGGCAGAATTCAGGCGCAATATATAATCGACGCTATGGAGCAAGACGGAGAAACCGAAAATCACAAAGTAATACTGTTTAAGGGTCTTAAAAATAAATCGGCTACCATTGCAGACGGGGCGATACAAAAATTTTCGACGAATAACGTTCAATACGACCTTGTTCAAATAGACGACTACAATGACGATTTCCGTTCGCATATAACCGCCGAACTTCAATCCGTATTCGACTCGTGTGCGGAAGTTTTTGCAATATGCGCTTGTACGGATTTATTCGCCGAAACGATAATTACTTTTATTCAGAATAACGGCATCACACCCGTTCCCGTAATTACGGGATTCGGACGCACCGATAATACGGAAGGATATATCGAAGACGGCCTGCAAAGCCTTTACGTTGGTATGGATTATATCGCAACGGCTCAATCGTTAGCCGAGGCAACCGTTGCCATAATAAGAGGTAATGACGTCGTATCCGATTTTGCGATTGAACGCCGAGCTTACGATATTCCTTCATCTTGCCCTATCGAATATATAACCGCCGACAACGAAGAAATTTCTCTTGACGATAACGCGGAAGACGATTGGGGCGCAGAAAGCGACGGAGGTGGTGAATCCCCGCCGCCTACGCAAAAAGAGTTGCTTGGCATAGAAATTGCCAATCAACCGACCAAATGCACTTATTACAATTACGAAAAATTCGACCCGACGGGAATGATAGTTATTGCCGAATTTTCGGACGGTACGAAGCGAGAGGTAAGCAACTACACTTACACTACGGACGAACTCGAACCGTATTTCGAAACCGTAACCGTATCCTACACTTATAACGGTACGACCAAAACCGCGACGGTGCAAATAACTATGGAATCCCGCGTGTTGATTAGTATTACGGCGACTTCTAAAAAAGCCTATTTCCTTACGCACGAAGAAATAAAGTCCTCGGATTTCACCGTTACGGCAACTTACGACAAAGGCGCCCCCCGAACGGTTGATTCGGCGTTTTGCGGAATAAATGGATTAAACTCAACCGTAATCGAAAACGCTGGAGAATACGTTGCCCATTTTGAACTTATAGACTACGACGCAACAGAGCCTTGCGTTTGCGACCTTAACATAACCGTATATAAAAAGTTATCCGGAATCAGAGTCGTAACGCCGCCAAAAAAGCAGGCGTACTACAAAGGCGAACGCTTTGAAAGGGACGGATTAGCAGTAAAGAAGATTTACGCAAACGGCGACGCCGAAACGGTGGAAGTCGGACGACTTACTATTACGCCGTCGATCGTAAAATTTGAGAACGGCAAAGACGAAGCGCAAATCACCCTGAAATATACCGAACACGGAATAACGAAAACCGCGGAATTAACCGTTCGCAAGAAAAACGGCGCGGAAGCCGAAGATTGCGACGTAACGCAAGACGCAGGCGTTTGCGGAGAAGGTTCGGTAAATTTAAGCACGGGTAAATTAACTTATCGTTTCGACGATTTTACCACACCCGATTCTTCCTGCCCAGTAACGGTTTCGCACGTTTATAAAGACGATTGCGCGGAAGATCTCGGAGTAGGCACGGGTTGGCGATTAAATTTTCACCAAAAAATAATCAAGCAGGAAAGCGAGTCTATCCAAACGTATAAATACGTAGACCAACGAGGCAAAGAATATTCTTTCGGTAACGGCTACGCGGAAGAAAACGGCAGATCTGCCACCCGTTGCGAAAAAGTGGGATTAGACTTATTTAACCTTGAAAGCGGCGAAATAAAACTATTAGACAGAAGCAACAACTCGCTTATCTTCCGACTTATAAGCGGCGAATACAGGCTGACCGAAATACACAACTACCCCTCGTCGAAGGAATCCCCCTTGGCGGCGTATTCCGTAAATATAAACCATTCGTCCGACGGCAAAATTTCTTCCGTGGTAAGCGGCAGACCTATAAACGGCAATCGCGCGCGATTGAACTTTAATTACGGCGAAAACGGCTTGCTGTCCTCGATAAACTACGGACGCGGAAACGACGGCGAACGCGTGGTTGCCTACGCGTACTCCGACGGAAACTTGATTTCGGCGGTAAAAACGGCGAATAGTTCCGATCTGCTCTACCGCTCGGAAATAATTTTCGACAATTCCGCCGATAAATTCATCGTATACGAAGGCACACAAAACGCCGCATTTAAGCAAAAAACTATCATATATACCCGTAATTCAGTAAACGGCAAAATTAAAACCATCTCCGAAGGCTTTAAAGGCTTAACTTTAGAAAACACCTCGATAAGTTATACGGGCAATTTCGGGCAAGGAACGGACGAAACCGCCGATATAATCCACACCGCTTTCGTTACCAAAAACGGAACGGTTACGGCAACGGCGTTTAATTCCTACGGCGCGGTTTCGCAATATTCCTACGAGATTAAAAACGAAGATCATAATAAGCCCGTAAAAATAAACGACGCGCAGTCGCGAGGTTTCTCTTACGAGGAACTTGCCAAAGTTTATTCCGATACGCTCGACCTTTTCCACGACGACTTTGAAGCCAATGAATGCAGTTGGAGCGGTTACAGCGGTTTCGGCGATAAATTTATAAGCGGAACGAGGAGTTTATGCGGGCGTAATTTAAGCAAGACTTTTACGCTCACTTCAAGCGTAATTTCCGACGATACCACCGTTTATATATCGTTTTGGGTTCAATCGTCGGCAAAAACGAATATCACCGTAAAAGTAGAGCAAAATTCCGAAAGTGCGGAATTTACGCACTCGCCCGACGAAGTAACTAATAAATGGCAATTTATCGCTTTTTGTTTAGGCAAGCGCAAAACAAACGATAAAATCACCTTGTCGTTATCTTCCGCCTCGACGATATATCTTGACGAAGTAAGGTTGACGAAACTCCCCTACGAAACTCCCGACGATATACCCGACGACGAATACGATTCTTTCGATTTACCGCTGAAATCGTATAACTATAACCCCGTGAACGGTAAAATCACCGTAACGGAGTGCGAATATAACGAAAATCATCTGTTGACCCGTTGTAAAACCGCGGAAGACGGAGTAAAAATTTCCGAAGAATTCCGCGAATACGAAAACGGACTGCTTAAAACCGTAAAACGATACGGTAAAGACGATAAGTACACGAAAGAAACTTACTCCTACGACGAAAACGGAATACTTTCTTCCGCCGAAGACGCCGACGGAACGCTTACCGTCTACACAAGCGGCGACGACTACGACCAGGCAACGCTCAAATCCGCCGACAGTACCGACCAAACGCAAAAGACCGTGTACTTTGCAAACACTTCCGTTGCAAAAGAAATTCAATCAAGCGGCTATAAAAACGCGTTCAAATATCTTTCGGACGGCTATTTAAGCGAAGTAAAACACAGTTTCGATACCGTCGATTATCAAGGTAAGGTAAACTTTGAATACGACCAATATCACAACGTAAAAGCCGTTAAAATAGGAGATAAGTCGCTCGTTTCATTAAAGTTCGACGATAAACACCTTAACGAAACCGCTTACGCCAACGGTTATACCTCGACTTACGCATACGACGCAAAACACAGACTTGTTTCCGTAACCGAAAAAGACTCCGCGCAAACCGTAACCGACTCCGTAACCGTAACTTACGCGGATAAGACTGCGGACGAAGTTACCGTAACCCATTCCAACGGCGTTTCTTACACTACCCGCGACTTACTTTCCGACGAAAAAACTTCCGAAAGTATAATCGAATTTACGGGCGTAAGCCGCAAATTAAAAGCGGGCGGCTTTGCCGCCAACTCGACGGGCAGCGTAACTACCACCGCTTATTATTTCGACGACACGAATATTCCGTTTGAAAAAATCATTATAACCAAAGATTCTTACGGACTTACTTCGTCTATCGTTAAAGCCTACCACGGCGGCTCGACTACCTATTCTTACGATTCGCTTTACAGGCTCACAGGCAAAACGACTAAATACTCAACGAACTCCCCGTTCGAGGTAAATTATACTTATAATACTTCTTCGGGTAATATCGTAAGAAACTCTTTAAAGCAAGAGTTATTCAAAGTCGGTTCAAAGCAAGATTCGTTCGCCTACACTTATTACGATAACGGCAACGTTGCAACCGTAAATTTAAACGGCAACCTTCAAAGCGATTATTTTTACGACGAGCAAAACAGACTTATTCGTGAGCGTAACTACGCGCTCGGCTTTGCCCGCGAGTATACTTACGATTGCGGCGGCAATATTTCCGCCGTAAAGGAATACTCTATAGTAAACGGCACGGTTTCAGCCTCGCCCGTTAAAACGGATAGTTATAATTATTCCGTTTGCACCACCGATTGCGGTCATTCGTCCGCTTGGAAAGATCAATTAAAGAGTTTTAATAACCAAGTTATATCTTACGACGAATCCGGTAATCCGCTCGTCTATTTCGGTAAGAACTTGACCTGGCACGGTCGCAAACTTAAATCCGTTAATTCCGTCAATATGGAGTACGACTATAACGGCTTGCGCGTTAAAAAAGGCGATAAAATATTCTTTTTGTGATTTGTCAAACATTTTTCAGTAGTTTTTTGAAAATTTTTGAAATTTTTTTTAGAAAGTGCCGAAAGCACCGAAAAAACACAATAAAAAAGCCTTTAAGCCTCTTAATTATACCTTTTCCGAAGAAAAAAGTCAAACATATTGCTTAAAAGCCTACGACAAAACCCTCCACCGCCGTGGAGGTCGATTTTTATCCAGTTGCAGCAGTTACGCCGCTTTTTTCAGAAAACGGATTCTAAACTCGTTATCGTTTTCGTCCTTAAACCCGTTTTGCTTATAATCTTCCATAAGTTCGGCACGCTTTTGCAACGGCGTAAGCCATACGCGCTTTCCCTCACGATTTCTGAGCGAGGAATGCGGGCGGTTATTGTAGCGATTGAGCCAGTTCGCCATTTTTTCTTTCAGTTCCTCAAACGTGGAATATTGCAAGTGATTATAAAAACATTCTTGGTCGGTTCTATGCGAACGCTCGACTTTCCCGTTGTGGCGCGGCGTGCGGGGTTTTATAAGTTTGTGCTTTATGCCATATTTAGCAAGAAATTTATCAACTATGCACACCGTTGTTTCCTTTGCTATTTTCGGCGTAGTAAATTCAGTTCCGTTATCGGTTTGTACGATTGCGGGCAAATATCCGAAGTACACAAACGCCCTTTTAAGAAAGTCTACGGTTGAGTATGTGCTCTGTTCCTTGTAAGGATAAATAAACCTTTCACGAGTAGCCTCGTCAATCATTGTGTACTGAAAATCTTTCTCGTGTTTGAACTCGCCCCTCTTGCACTTTTTAGGAACTACTTTTACGTCCATTTGCATTTTTACAGCAAACATTTCAGGTGTATTGTATGGCTGCTCAACGTATTTTTGCACAATCTCTTTCGGCTGGCGTATTCCGTTTTTAGAAACGAAACGCCAAAAACCGAAATACGTTCTTGAATAGGCAAACTCGCTGCGTAAAACACCGTAAGCCTCCGCATAACTTATGTCGGGGTTTTCTTCAAATATTTTCTTTATGTGTTCGATTTCGGTCTGTGTATGAGCCTTAGGGCTCGGCGTATGCGGAACGGTCGAGCCGTTTTGCAGGCTTTCCAGTGTTCCGTCATATTTTGCTTTCCACCGCCATAAAGTACGTTCGTCGCATTTCGTTCGATATGCAACTTTCGTAATATCCTCCTTGTCTACAAGCCACATTTTCAAAGCGTGCTTTTTCTGATTAGCGGTAAATCTCATACCCCTCATACATTTGTCCTCCGTCGTGAAAGTACCGCCATTATATCACATTGTCTAACATTTTTCAACTTGTTTTGCTTTAAGAGAAAAATCTCAAAAATAAAAAACAAGAATCGTTCCCGTCGTTACGCTTTACACGCGCGTGAGTGCGTGTAATTCTATCCACCTATCAATACACGATAGTGTATTTATTTTATATTTAATTTTTCTTTTGATTTTGATTTATATTTGTATCGTTTTGTATAATTTTGTATTACAAAAGAATATCAAAAGTAAAGCAATTCTATTTCAAATGAAATACAAAAGTATAAGGTTTGTATCGCTAAAAATGCAGGAAATATAAGGGTTTTAGCGATTGTGTAAAATATTTTCATTTTCTTATATGAAATTTTTATTTCAAAAAATCAAAAAAATTTTGCAACCCGAAATAAATTTTATTTTTAGAAAATTTTTCTGAAAAAAGTTGAAACGATTTTTGAATTTGAAAAAATCCTGTTAAGCACAATTATCCACAAGAAAAAAGGCACAACCTTTCGGGCTGTGCCTATTGCTTTTATTATGTGATTTTTGCGGTTTCGGACGATCCGTTTGGTGGCGTTTCCTCGCTGTTTTCAGGTTCCGACTGCCCGTCATTTTCAGCCGTAACGTTCTTAAAATCAATCGGCGTAAGTTTGACGTATTCGAGGAAATGCTGCATAAGGTCTATCTGGTCGCGCATATATTCGACGGTATCGACGACAATATTTTCAAAGCCCATTTTATATCCGAAAACGCCTTGCATTGACACGGCAAACAGTTTGAGTAAACACGCCGCAAACGTTGCCCAGTTTGGCGTTATAATAACCTCGCAAACAATTAAAGACGTAAGCACAGACGTTATAAGCGTTGTTATGAATTTAATTCCGAAATTCCATTTTTTCTTTGTCTGCGGGTTCATTCCGAGAGGGCTGCGTTTGTTGTTTCCCCTACCGCGCTTGAAAATCATATCGGGCGTGAGAGTTATCGGTTTTACCTTGTTTGCACTTAGAATCGTATCTGCTTGCATTTTAGACAACTTTTTTTCGTCCACGAGTTTTACAAGCGTTTCCTCGTCTTTCCCTAAATACTTTTCCTTGTATTCGGCATATTCAATGCCAACGTCAGCAAGAATAGTCGCTCGCGTGAGTTCGAGTTCTTCTTCTATATAATATTGACAAAATTCAGGTAGCCGCCCCTGCATTTTATTTACGGCTATTTCATTTTTTACGCTATCGTAATCGTCTTGTGCGTCCAAAAACGTTTCCGATTCTTTCCCCGCCTTTGTTCCACTGTCCGAACAGTTCAAATACATACTGTACGAGCAAAACAGTAAAACGAAAAAAGTTAAGCCGAGAGCCGTCCAGTCGGCAAGACTGGAAAATTTAAGATCCGTGGTAAACGCTACGATTACCACAAACATTATAAACGCGCTTACAAAAATACCCGTATTCCTAAGTAACTTTTGAAACAGCGACTTTTTCGCGCTCCGCGACTTAATTACGCGCTTATCCAGCGGTTCTTGCGTTGTCGGTTGTTTTCTTTCTATTGTTTGCATTAGACATTGCCTCCTGTTTTATCTTGCGGCGATATAAAGTCCGCAGCAACAGGTGCTTTGTCGCTATTTTCAATACTCTCGCCCACTTTGTATAAGCCTGCACCTGCGGCATTACTTACAGCACCCACGGCGGCTATAACAAGCATTTGCTCTATTATCTGATACAACCCCCAGAGCGCAACAAAGAGTATTACCCACATTACCCAAACGGCTGGCGTTTTTATTTTCTGCTTAAAAACAAGCAGAATCGGAATAAGCGAAAGCAGCGCAAGAACGACAAACACGCCTGATACAGTTGCCTCTGAGCCTTTATTTACCCACATAGGGAAATAAGCACAGGTTGCCGCCAGCGGTGCGCCAGCGTCAAGTGCAACAACGCTTGAATAGCGAATTATTTTGCCTTTCGTGCTATTTTTCATATCACACCTCCGCGTTGCCGCCCGCCTCCGTATCTTCAACGCTGTTTACGTCTTTCAATGCCCCGACATATTTTAATTGTACAAGGTCTTTAATTGCTTGCGGAATATTCTTGTTATTCGCATAAACGGCTGAAAGAATATCCAACACCGCTTTGCTGTATGTAATCATTTCCTGAAACTGAGGGCTGCGTTCAAGTTCCGTTTTTGTAAGTTCTTTTACATATATTTCAAAGTCGTTGTATTTTTCAATTAAGGTATTTGCCGCTTTTATCACTTCCGCGTTACTTTCGGTATTTGCCGCTGTTTCTGCCTGTATATCCGATTTATGCCGCTTATTGTCTTTAATTTCCTTTCTTAAACTGACAATAACGGCAAATATCGTGCCTAAATTAGTTGCACTAAGCAGCGGCACTATGTTTTCCTTGCACCACGCAAAAATTTGTCCGAAAAACGTGTTGTCCGTCGTCGGCTGTTCTTCTGCTTGCTCTAAGGCGGTACTTTCCGTTGCTGACGGCGTTTCGGCGGCATAAGCCTTATTCGTGGAAACCGAGCAAAAAAAGCACACGCAAAAGGAAAGCGCAACCGCAAGTAAAAGAATGATATAAATACGATTTTTAGATTTGATTTTCATAGATTACCTCCGTTATTCAAAGTCGTAACCCTCGATAAGCCTATCGAGTTTTTTCACAATTTTGGACTGTTCGTTGTTCAGGTGCACAATGTCGTTTTTTATGTCCTGAATTTCCGAGAGAACAGCAATTATTTGCAGCGGCGTATCTACGCCGTTCGGACAACAAATTACTTTGCCGTCGATACGTTTTACATAGATACTTTCGCACGCGTATTTCGGCGCGTCTGGCTTGCCGTTTAGAACAACGACGGTGCATTTTACAATACTATCCAGAAAGTCCGCAGGAATCCTGCAAGTTTCCTTTTCAAGCATACGATAAAGGCTATTGCGACCAGCATTCTCGAAAATTGCCGTTGCCCCGTCTGGTGCGCCTGTAAATGTGATAATAAGTTCGTCTGTAACGACTTCGGGCTCTCTTGTTAAAATAAAGCCCTTTTTAACAAGTTCAATGAGTTTATATTCCATTTTCATAATGCGCTCCTTAACTGATTACGAAATAATCGTCGCTGAATTCGTTTCCGTTCGCGGTAATTTCTTCGTAAGTTTTGCCGTCAAGGTCGTTTACCCAGATTTCAAGCGCGTCGTCGCGCTCTCTTTCCGAGAGAAACCCCTGCGCAATCTGCGCGTTCGCCTTTTCAAGCCACTTTTGCTTACTGAAACGTTTTGCTGCCATTTTAATTTACCTCCGTAATAGATTTAAGCCGCTGACAATACGGCTGCGTTATGCGCCATAAATTTACACGCATTGCCTTTTGTAATAATGGGCTTTATATTCTCGACGTAATATTTCTTGAAATTGATACGTTTCGCCCAGCCCATATACGATAAAAACCTCATTACTTGCCTTAATCTCACACCGAAACGTTTTATTTTTCGGACGGCGCGTGTTAGCGAGTAAAACATTTTCTTTCTTAAAACGGTGTATTTTCCGTAAAATCTGTAACCGACAAAATCAATAGGTCGGCTGCCGAATTTCCAGATTTGCCAATCGTGTTTAAGTTTCAAATTTTCTTTACCCAAACTTTTATCGAACGCGATTTTTGCTTTGTGCAATTTTCTTTTGTTCGCGTCCAGAAATACAATGTCGTCCGCATATCGCGCATAATGCTTAATACGCAAATCTTCTTTCGTTTCGTGGTCGAAACGTTGCAAGTAAAAATTTGAGAACGCCTGCGAGGTATAGTAGCCTATCGGCAAGCCAGAACCTCCGTTATCGAGTATTTCGTCGATAAGTTTCAAAACCTTTTTATCTTTGATTATACGGCGAAATTTTTGCTTTAACACCTCAATGTCTACCGATTCAAAGAAATGGTGGATATCCGCTTTCATAACGTATTTTATACGTTTATCTTTCTTAATGAAATGCTCGATTGCTCTCTTTGCTGCAAGTGTTCCGCGATTTTTGACAGAACCACAGCAGTATCTATCCATTCCGCGATTTATTATCGGATCGATTACTTGCATAAGTGCCCAATGTATAATCTGGTCTGGATAGAATTTAGGCACTTTTATATGCCTGATTTTCTTGTGCTCCCGCCGAGTTTTTAATATCGGCGGGGCAAAATAGTAATTTCCGCTGATTAGTTTTTCTCGTATTTTATCCGCATAACGTTCAGGGTTTTCCGCAGCGTCTTTAATAATTCCGCGTTTCGACTTTTTATTTCTCGTCGCATTATGTATGGCTAAAATAATGTTATCTTTCGACACTATTTTTTCAAATAAATATCCTGTTCGTTTCATTGTGTCCTTTACTTTTCAAAGAGTCTTTGTTGCTGCCTTATGGTGTTTCAAATTCTTTCGACTTACTAAACCACACTCTTTACGGCTATTTCTGACCGAGTGGTCTGTGAATTATAAACCCTGTTTTTATTCCTTTTGCAACAAATTCGCCCGCCGAGGCCCGAGTTCGCGTTCGACGCGGTGTTGTTCCCGTTCCAATTCCAGAGCCCAGCGTTCGCGCCGTTATTCCAGTTCCCGCCGCAGTTCAACACGGCTGTATTCGGTTTATAACCCCATTTTTATAGATAACTATGAGAAAAATTTTTCTTTTTTTTCGGGGGAAGTTTCCCCCGTTAGCCCCCTCAAAGAGGTTTATAACAAAGACGCCCGCCGAGGCCCGAGTACGCGTACGACGCGGTGCCGTACCCGTACCAACCCCAGAGCCCAGCGTACGCGCCGATAATCCAGCTCCCGCCGCAGAACAACACGGTGCCCGTGTTGTTGACGTAATAATAGTCGCTATAATGCGTCGTACTACCCGCGCCTATCGCGGTTGCGTAACCTAAGAGAGGGTTTTTAGCAAATGGCGTAACCTCTTTCAAATAGCCCTCAGACATAAGTCTGTCGCCCATATAGGTATAAGGCGCGTCGTGTTTATCGTCGGCATAATGTTCTGGATCTTCGCAAACATAAATTTTTTCAGTATCAAAATTGATACCGTCGCACCATTTCCAGACATTACCGAACGGGTTTTCAATACCTCTATACTTGCAGGCGTGCTTGCCGTCCGTGTTGCAAGTCGCGCAGTCCTCAACGTGGTTAGTATTCCACGAGCCCGACGCAGTTTTTACAAGGTCGGTATGCCCAGTAATGAGCGCTGCGGTATTTTCGCCGTTCGTCCAGCCCTGCATTACACTCTGCGAGTTCGTTGTTGCAAACTCAATCATAAACAACTCTTTAATGATTGCGTCAATTAAAAAGTCGTACTGCTGATAGCCTTTACCCACGTTGCGGCAACGCGTTCTATACGCCCCTCTTGTAATGCTTACGAGAATGGTCTGTCCCGATTTCGACTTAACTTTCTGATTTTGCGCGTCATAGTTCTTATCGCCCGACGCAACCAAAGAGCCCTCGTATTTTCCAACAAGGATATAATCGAGTTCGTTGCCTTTTCCGTCAACAAAAAGAGTTCCGAACCCGTCGTAACGGCAACCAGAAATTTGGTGCTTGTAAGAGCCGTCGTCATTTTTCGTAATTTTGGTATAAAATTTCGGTATACGGATAAACACGTTGCCGTATTCGTCCACAACCTCTTTCATTTCACACCACGGAAAACACTTGTCGAAGTCGCTCGTGATTTCACTCACGCCGCGAGCATAGGAAAGCCCCGCCGCAGCGTCCGTTCTGGTAAGTGTAGGCGTAGATTTTCCCACGCCGTCAACGCCATAGATTTTTGTTTTTTCTAATAACATTGTTTGTCCTCCTGTTATTATTGATTGTTATTTTCAAGGTTTGTAAGCCTTTCGTTGATTGATTTAATTGCTTTGTCAATTTCGCCGCCCTTTGTATAGCCAGCGGCTTTTTCAGCCTCTACCGAATAATAAGACGAGCCGACGCTCTGGTGTTCGTTTTCTATCGTGACTCTCAATTCCTGACAAGCGTCAGAAACTTTCTTATTGATTTCTGTATTCGAGTAGGTTTCCGTTTTTTTGTAAACGTCGCCGCTTGCGACAGCCCCCACGTCAGCGGCGGTAAGTAAAATATCCGCAGTAAGCGGCTTGCCGTTGATTTTTCTGCTATCCGCAACGAGCCCGCTTATAAGAGAGGAAACGTCGATATTGATGACGCTGCCGCTTTGCAATGTAAGAGTTAAAATTCCGTTCTTATACGAGCCGTTAGATATAAGGCTTTCGATAGGCAAATCAACCATATCCGAACTTAAAACTTTGCCCTCGCTGTTTTTAAGGGATATAGTAAGTTGATAATTTGACGTGTTGAGAGATACGCCGATACTAAACCCAGCGGCGGCAAGCATATTGTCGTATAGTTTGAATTTTCTGTCGATACCGCCGCCCTTTGTGTAGTTTCGGGCGTGTTCCGATTCTTCCGCCCAGAAAGCCGCGTGAGCGTAAATTTCTTTTTGGTCGATTTCGCTCATTGAATACGTTTCGCTTTTCTTGTAAGCCCCTACGTCGGCTGCGGAAAGCACAATATCGCCGCTAAGCGGCTTGCCGTTTATCGTTCGAGTTTCGGAAACAAGCCCGTCGATAAGGTCTGATATATCAATTTCAATAGAGTTATTATCAACCCCCTCTTGATTATTTCGGAGCGTTAAAGTAAGTTTTTTCGTCGCTGAGTTGTAACTTCCTTTAATAATTATTTGTTCGAGCGGTAAGTCGATTTCCTTACTTTCACTTAAAACAGTACCCTCAAAGTTTTTTAGCACCGCTTTCATTTTGTAGGTAGATTTATCTATTGTAAGGTCAATCTGAGAACCAAGCAATAAGTCCTGAGCGTCCGTGTAGCCTTTATTTGCCGCTCCGTTTGCTGCCGTGGGAATTGCACAGAAAAGTTGATTTTTCGCGTTATAGAGCGGAATTGCGCCCGCAAGAGGGCTTTCTGAGATAAGAACGGTAGCCTGCGCACCGTCGGGCATAATTATATAAGCACGCTTATATGTATTCGTAGCCGTTACTTTATCGAGTTTCTTGTTGCCGAGATTTGCAATATCCGTATCGTTGCTGCTTATTTGTGCGGCAAGACTGTTTATAATCACTTGCAGCGTTTGTTTCGTTGTTGCCGACGCAGAGGGGTAAAGTTTAAGAATCTTATTCGCAAAATCACCGCTTGTGAACGCCTCGGTAAGGTCTTTCAAAGTTTTAACGCCGTAATCGTCAAGAACTACGCGAATATAACTCTCTGCCTCCTCGCCGCAGATTGCGTCTTGAATTTCATTGATTTTGCCAGCCAAAAACGTGGCAAGTTTATCGAACCACAGTTTTAATTCCAGTGGGGATAAACCGCCTTGTCCGTACTGCGCCGAGTTATTAGGACGCGTTGCCAACGCCTGAACGCCGTTTTTGGTAATCTGCGTAGAGGTTATTTTTTGTAAAGTTTTTGTTTCGCTCATATTGTTTACCTCGCTTATTCTTTATATCGTCCAGCCACTCTGTATCTGAACGAAACATAATAGAGCGCAAACGGTTTCAGATACTCGTCGGAATAAATAAAATACTGCTTTTCAACCCATTGTTTCTCTTTTTCTTTTACCGCAAAAAGGCTTTGCTCGGTAGTATTGAAAGAGAAGTCGGAAAAGTCCATATCTTCAAACGAAAACAACGCACTGTTGATACGCGCTATCTGCTTGTACGGTGTTTTGTTTGTTCTGACTTTTATCTTTGCAGCCGAATTTCTGAAAGATTTTGTTTTTATAACCGTAGAACGCTTTATCGTGGTTTTTGTAAGGTGCGGAATCTGGCAGTTATCCATAAGCGTGGCGCACCCGCTGAAAATCGTCCTTTCGTCGAAATTATACGTTTTTGGCGGCAGTTCGCCGTCGTCGTTTCTTTGGTCGAAATTAAAAGAACATACAACGCCGTTTACGCAGCCAAAGAACAAATTATCGTCTATCGAACTTAACGTAGTTGCTTTTCGGAAAATACCGCCCGTGTAGTTGCCGTATTCTTCGCATAAATACAAATGCCTTTCTTTTACCGTATTCGTGAAAATGTCAACGACTTCGTGAATGGTGTAAAAAATATTTACTTGTATTTCCATACCGTTGAAATTCGCCGTTACAAACTGTGAATATACCTGACGGCTTTCGTTGCCTTTATCGTCTGCCGAGTTCGCGACTGCACCTCGCAAGTCTTTCGTTTCGTCGGTGTCGGAATAATATACCGCCTCCGCAAGTTCGATATTATATTCCCTGTCCTCGTGAGTAATTTTTATATCTCTGAACTCAGTCGGTAAAATGCTTGAATAATGATACTCTTTGTATTGCCCGTCGTAAACGCCGATACCCTCCAAATAATACCACTCGTATTGCAAAGCCCCTGTTTCGTCGGCGTATTTTTGCCTGCTGTCGGCAAGGAAAATATTTCCGTCTACCAAAAGGCACAAATAGCCTCCCCACTCTTCAAGCACGCAGTTTTTCAGTTCGGAATTTACGAGTTTTGCGTCAATAAGGTAAGACCTATGCTCGTTCGCTCTTTCGGACGATATTTTTAACTGCGAAACACCCTCAACGCCAAGCCGAGAAATAAAAATCGGATCGTCAAGGAAATTGCAGCACGCCCCGACGCAACCCAAACCAGACAAACCCTGAACAGACGGATAAATGCGCGGCAGCAAATTTTGATTGCTGTTTGTAGCCGTATGAAAATAAATCGAACTATCCTGCTGAGTATCTGCTTTGAGCACCATAAGCGTATCTGAAACGCACATAATGCCAGTTATGGGCGACAAACCTACGCCGTCTTGCATATAGTTGAGAATACCGAAATAAGACGGATCTGCATACCCTGTACTGTTTCTGCCGCAATAAAAAACATAATTCTGATAATCTGGGTTTCCAGTACAGAAGACTCTGCCGTCGTAAGTTGTACAAAGCGTACACTTTGAAATCAACTCCGAAATGTCCGACATATTTTCGGCTACACCGTCTATTGACGTATATACTTTTGACGCTGTTATCTCAATGCCTGCATAGCCTTGCTCATAGCCCGAATCTTCGGGTTTGGCGGGGGCGGAAGTAAACGTTATTTTGCCGTTGGTAAGGTCTACCGTATAATCGGTGCTTACCGTTTTAGCCGTACCATAAACATTTACAGAAATGACGGAATCGAGATTGTTCTCGTTCATTAAAAATTCTTTCGTCGTTCCGTCAGCAATAAACGTATGCTTAAACTTCGGCGTGAGGATATTGCGTTGTTCGTATTCTGTACCTATATTCGCATTTTCGCCAGCAGGAACTATACCGATATACGTCGTCGGTATATACGCAGAGTTTTTTACCTGAGAAATGCTGCTGCCGTCGTACACAAGATAATTTTTGCCGTCAAGAATATACAGCCTGTTATTAAAAACAAAGTGCTGGCTCTTGTGTTCGTTCATAGACGAAAAAAGCAAATCACTATCCTTTGATACACCCTCATAATACGAAATATCGAGCATTTCCTCTGCAAGCAGTTCGGAACTTACGATTTCCAGCGTTTTGCTCGACGCTGTATACTTTGAAATATTGAGCGTAATATCTTCGCCCGTCTGCCTATGTAAACCGATTACTGCGTCGCAGGAAAAAGGCAGCACAACTCTGAATGTTTTAATAGTTGCGCCGTTCGTTTCGACCGCCGAAACAGGCTCTGAGAGCGTTATTTTACCTACCGTCGGTACATTCATTGATAACGGGTAATTACGCCACAAATAGAGGCGTTTCCCGCTATGAATAAGTACGCTTGTTTTTACGGTATCGTCTGACTTATGCTGAAAATAGATAATGCCGTAAATTTCTTTTTCGCTGGTTTCCGTGAATAAGCCTGTCGCTTTGCCGTTTGCGTCGATTGTCGGCTTTTTTGCGAAATGGCAGCGTTTACGAAAGCCCGCAACGGTTTCCAGTGCGACACCCTGTTTGCTGCGATAATCTTTGTACATATTTACAGCATAAGCAAGGCGCGACGGGTTGACTTGCGTATGGTCGTTGGAAAAGTCAACGCCTCTGAAATTGCCGTAATATCTGTTATACTCAGTCGTTCCTTTGCTGAGATTTTCCCTTGTTTTGAATGAATACGCCATACCCTACCACCCGTTTCTGTTTCTGTAAACAACAGGCTCTAATTTCTTTGCGGTAGCATAAATTTCGGCTGCCTGTTCACGGTAAAGCGAGAGATAATACTCTGCTTTTGTTGGCTCGTCGTCAGCCCAGATATAAGCCGCCACAAGGTTAGGTAAAATCGCGCACAAATCGTCGTCGAGGTCGATATTCGTTGTTTCCGCATTTTCGTCCTGATTGATTGACGAGATTTTTCTATTATACCTAACGCTATATGAGCCTTTAACAGACGCGGGAATAAGGAGCGTTGCGTCACCAGATACAAAATAATCTGAATCAAGCACAAAGCCCTTATTTTGCCCCGCGTCTGCTATCGGAGGACGCACAAACGAGGCGAAATCGTTTGCGAGGCTGGCAAAATCATAAGCAACGTATTCCGAAAAATCGGGAATATCCGTTACTTTTTCAGAGCGCAATTTATCATACATTGCAACGTTTTTTACCCACAAAACATAATCGCCAGCAAAACGCAAACGTACAGTTCCAGTGTAAAAATCGCTGCCGTCTTTGATAAAACCTCTGTATTTGGTAAAATTGCCGTCGGCACTCGTCAGAGTTTCCGAGCCTATTACAGCCCATTCGTCGCCAGCAATATTTTTTTCAATAATTAAAGTTCCGTTGCCGTTGCACTCAAAATAATAAGCCTTTGCACCGTCGGCAACGAAAATAAGAGCCTCGTCGTCATTACTGACGGGCTCGCCCTTGTCATTTCCGAGTAAGTTATCTATCGGGAAATGGCTTAATTCGTATACTTTTGTTTTCGGTCTTAACCGATTTATCTGAATAATAGCCCTGTTTACGGCTAAGTAAAATCTGTCGTTATCTTCGAGCGAGGTTTCAAAGCCTAACTGCGCTACGGAATCGTAGAGTTCTTTTATGGTCATTACAAAACCTCCTTAAATATTTTCAGACGGGGCTCGTATCTTATAACTACAAGCCCCGCTGAAAGCCTAAATCGCAGTGTTGCAAAGCGGGGAAAGCGCGGGCGACTGCGAGTTTAGATTAAGCAAGTGCCAAATCAGTGGCGTTGGTAACTGCGGACGAAGATTTGACGGCAAGCAAAATATGTTTCCAGTTCGAGAAACCTATGCCCATACGGCAGTAACCGTTGTAGATAAGGTTACGGGTATGAATGTCAACCTCGCTCTTAATATCGAGCGCAACACGGTTGTAGAACATATTTCCGAGCAAATTCTCGTTTGCCTCGGAGGACATAAGCATAAATCTGTCGTCGTCGGTTTCCCAGCCGTCAAGAATTACGATAGTCCAGTTGCCGTATTGCGTGTTAATATCGTTGTAGTCCGTTCCCGTCGTTCTTTCCGAACCGATAACCTTTTTAACGTCGATTTCGAGTTCGGGGCGGTTGGACGGTAATATGATAATATCAGGCGTATATCCGAGAGTTTCGCCGTTTTCGTCCTTAAAGTTACGCATTTTGTTTGCGAGAATACCAAGAGATTTTTCAAGTTTCGCGGTATCGCCGCAAAGTTTATCGTCGTAATAGAAATTCGACTGCGTTTTGCCTTTGAATTTCGTAGTGGCAAATTTATGCGCATTGTGGAAAAGCGGCAACCCGTCGCCGACGGTCAAATCAACGGTAGCCTTATTAAACGTACCGCTCGTGCTCGTGCCGTGAGCCAAAGCCCACGCGCCGAGTTTAACGCGCGTTCTGTAATACGCACGGATAAACCCTTTCGGTCTGTTTCTGAACTCTGCGGGAAGTCCGAATTTTGCGTCGTCGAGCATTTCCTTTGTGATAGTAAATTCTTTCATAAAGGGAATGTGCTCAATCGTCTTTTTGAAACCGCTTTCGGGTGCGTCATTTTCCGCACCTGCGCCCTCTTTCGCGCTCTGGAATAAACCAAAGTCGCCTTGTCCCATTACGGTTTCGGCGTAACGTTTCGATTTTTCGACGTTATAAAGAACGTCGAGCAGGGTTTTCTTTTTTTCGAGGTCGTTGCTCTCGTTTTCGATAAGTGCCTTAATCGGGTGTTCAAATTTTCCGATATACGGGTCGTTCGTACCCGCAAGTTTAGAGAAAATAATACTCATTTCTATGCCTCCTGTTAATTACTCGAAGATTACTTCGATTTCGTCGCCAGCAGCAGTTTTCGCGTCGAGAGTATCGACAACAGTCGCAACGCCGCTGGTGGTTACGTCCGTAACGCCTAAACCGTCGCTGTCAACGGTTACTTTGCTGCCGAGAACAACCGCAACCGCCGTACTGGAATAAGTTACAGGAACGGCAAAAACCATATTTTTTGCAATTCTGTAACAAGGCAATTTTTCAGCCCCAGACGCGGGCGCGACATAATCTTTCGCCGCAATGTGAGTGGGTTTCGTGGTACCGCTGGCTTTCGTCAGTTTTCCGCTGGAAAGAACGAGTGCCTCGCCCATAACAAAACTTTCGCTCGCGGTTACGGGCAAAAGTTCCATTTCGGGAACATTCATTCTACCGTTAATAATTTTTTTAAGATTAAACATTGTGTTTGCTCCTTATAAAGTTTTTTTGTAAAGTTGGATAATCTCTTTATCCGTTTTGCGCGGGAACATTTCCCGCCACTCTTTAAGAGTAGATTTCGGCATTGTAATACCGTCGCCCGCCGCTTTTTTCGGCGCGACGGACGTTATATGATTTTTCCCGTCGTTTACCGCCTTTTGTGTCGCCGCTGCGGACTGTTTCGCTCTTACGTCATTACCTTTAACTGCCAAATAAGCGGTTTTTGCGTCTATCCCGCTATCTCTGAGCCGCCCGAATTTTGCAAATTCGTCGATATTCGCAAAAGCGTCTTTAATCTGCTTAGTTTCAAGCAGGTCTGGGAACGATTTTTTAAGTTCGGCAAGGTCGTTTGCCGCAAGCGTTTCAAATTTTTGCCGCCTAAGCGTTTCACGAGCCTGTTCAACTTCTGCTGCGTCGTCCTTTGTTTTGCGGTATTCTTCAAGGCTCACGCCGTCCGATTCCGCTGCTGCTTGCTCTAATGCCTCCTCAACGTTATCCCCGTCAACCTTAAAGCCGAGTTTTTCCAGCGTTTCTTTCGCCTGAGCGCGGAATTTGCTGTTTTGCTTTTTAAGGTTTTCTATGATAGCGTCCTTTTCTTCCTGACTATCGGCGGCGGTGCTGTTATTATCCTCGCCGCTATCGTTCGAGCCGACCTTTTCGCCGTTTTGCTCGTCCGAGTTTTCGGATTCGTCCAGTTCGTCGTCCTCGTCAAGATCTACCTCGTCGTCGATCTCTTCGCTTTCGTCTGTTTCCGATTCTTCGTCGGTAGCCGCACCGAGTTCCTCGTCTGAATCGCCGTCAAGGTCAAAATCCTCGTCGTTCTCGATTTCCTCACTACCGTCGGTATCTTCGTCGTCTAAAAGCGATAAATTCTTTTTGTCAATTTCGCCAGCCATTTATGTGTTCCTCCTTTGGCTTATTTCGATTTCTTTCCGTTTCTAAGGTCGGAGCCTTTAACGACCGTAGCCTTAGGCTGGTCGGTTACGGGCTTAGGTGCTCTGATAATGCCACCCTTGTTAGTGGCGTAGGGGTTTCCCTTATTTCCGCGTTTCTGCATAACTAACAACCTCCTTTTTGAGAATTTTTATAAAAAGAAAATGAGCCCCGATACTCTTACTGGCAAGAGTTGGGGCTCAAATCTCTTCGGACTTTGGCACTAAATGTATGTATGCAATTTTTGCTAATCGGCTTTTATGGAATAAATACGCCCGCAGAACTTACAAACAACGGTTATTCCCTGACATTTACTGCCTTTCGTAAAACCGACTGCGTGTATCGTCTTTTTACAATGCGGGCAAATCGCCTTTTTTACTTCCGTATCTTTTGGAATTTCTTCAAGTTGAAAAGCCATATTATGCTCCTTTACGCCGTTTTGCATTGTAATTATATCATACTATTTACTCAAAATTGTACCCGAAAAATATTGTGTGTCGTTAATTTACTCGTCTTTTCAAAAGATTTAAGCAAAAAAATACAAGTTTAACAATGTTAGACACCTCGTTTTTCATTGCAAAAATAATATCGTTATGCTATAATAAAATAGTCAAATAACTTACAAAAGAATAAATCGCGCTCTTTTTACAAAGAAAGGGCGCAGATTGCGTTATTTTACGCGACAACTCTATTCCAAATCAAATTTGATAAAAACGCAGATTTTACGGGATAGAGTTACATACATATATCTTTGTAAGTTGTTTGGCGACGACGAAGTTTGCGTTTTTTGTGCGCTGGCTTTGGTCGGCGCACTTTTTATTTTCAGGGGCAACAATGAAGATACTACTGCTTTTTATAGCCCTTATATTGATACTGCCTTTAATCGGGCATAGGCGATATGACAAAAGAGACTACTGGGATAATGTCTTAGGACTGTTGGGCTATTTCTTTTTATTGTTTGTTTTGATTATAGTGGTAGCAATATTAAAAATATAAATTAGGAGGACATAGGAATATGAAAAAACGCTTTCTTGCGACAATCTGTACAATCTTATTTATTTGCTGCTTTTTAACTGGCTGCAAGAAAACTTGCACCGTTACGATTGTTTCGACACCAGTCGAAACTACTAACAGTCAAGGTATTTACGCTCAATTAAATGCGGATAAATACAACAAAACTTTCACAATAAAGGTTGAAAAGGACGGCATAGTCGGCACTATCGACGTTCCCTCGCCCGAATATGTTACCTTTTGCGGCTGGTACACCGATAAGAGTTATACTTATCAATGGAACCCTGCAATAGATACGGTTAAGGGCGATATGACGCTTTATGCAAAATGGGAAAGAAAATAACTTATAAAAAACGGGCACTCCGAAAAGTGCCCGTTTTCTTTTATGCAAGATATACCCTGCCATTTCTTACCGTAAGCCCGCACATTTTTGCAAGTGCGGTTTTTTCTTCGGAAGAAAGCCCAGATTTTGCAATGTACTGCGCTACAACACGTTTTACTTGCTTTGCCGACACGCCCGAAATATCGCCGTCGGATATCGAGTAACCCGAACTCATAATAAGAATGAGTTTTTGCACCATATCCAAATCGGTTGACATTGTGTATTGTATCAACTTTTGTTTCCGAGATCCGCTTATAGTTTTGCCGCTTGACGTAACGTCTGCCTCGATACTTTTCGTTGCAAAATAATAATCGTAATATGTATCGTAACCTATGCCGAGTTTGTTAAGGTTTGCAGCCTTTTCATACACGGTTTTATTATACGATTTTAACGCATATTCTGCGCCTACCACGGTACTTATCGCGTCGAGATAACTCATATCGAAATTGTTATCAGAAAGGTCGTATTTGCCGAGTTCTTCGTATAAATACTTTGCATTTGTCAAACTGTCTTTCATTAAAGCATTTATAGCAGCCTGAATAATCTGTGTTTGGCTTAATCTTTCGTCTTTTGATAATGCCGTATTAGTCTGGATCTGGCGTTTTTGCGTGTACATATCCGAAATCGTGCTTTTAATACTGTTCAGATATTTAACCGTCGCTTTCGCCTTTGCGTCGCCGTCGGTTTTTTTATAGGTGTATTTCTCTATCTGCGAATAAAATTCTGTGCTCCACCTGCTATTTATCGTAGAATTTGCAAGCAAGTTTTTCGATACAATGCCGCTTTCTGCTTGCATAGTAGTTGCAGGCAAAACAATATCCGTTACAATACCGCCATACTGGTCGAGCAGGTAATCAATCTTTTTGGGGGAATAGTTGAATACTTTTCCGAGCCAGATTGCTATATTGCTCGTGCTTTCGTCATAGCGTTCGGAGGGTTTCGTATTTGCAAACTTCTGCCCCTCGATAGTACCACCATACCACGTCGTATTTGTTTTTATATCCGTAATCGGACTAAAAATAGTACGCGTAAAATTGTCAACAGGTGTAACCGCAGAGGCTATATTGCTTAAATACCCCTCCCACGCGTCCTCGTCGCCCTGCGCATACCACTTCGAGCGTAGATACGCGCCGCCGAATACGCTTACCACTCTGCCTTTCGGAATTTTAAGGAAATTGCCGTCGCCAAAAGACAACACATAGTTGTTTTCTTTAACGTAATCGGAAAGATTGTTGTAATCTTCGTCATCGTCGTGCAGCAAATCATTAAGAGCGGTTGCCGCTATGCCGAGCATAACACTACGAACGATAAGATTTATCCACGATTGCGCCGCGTCCTTACCTGTATAGGCTCTTACCATTTTTGAAAAGCCCTGAATTGCGGGGTTTAAGAACGGCATAATCGTTGCATTAAGTTTCTTTGCGAATATACCTCCTCTACCGAAGTTCGTAGTAACGTCTTGCGCTCTCAAAAGCGATTCCTGAACGGATAAACCAGCCTCACGCGAGCAAATATATTCTGCAAGTCTGGGTGCCATTTCGATAGCGTTCGAGGCTGCCTCTACTTTTTGCCCTGTTTTCTGGATAGCGTTCATATTTTTGTAATTTAAGCCTTTTTCGTAGTCATATACGCTTGCAGAAGTAATACCCGCCGCCTTTGCCTCTTGCCAGTAAACGCCGTTACTTGCAATTTGCTTTCTTGCCTCCATATATGCCGCAGCGAACTTTCTGAGCGGATAGCGAGTATAAAGTCCTGCGTCCTGAATATCTCGTATCGGGTTACGGAAGAATGAGAAGAACGGGTTAAAGGACGTAACAAGTTTCTTAAAGGCAGAGTTTAATTTCGCCGCACCGTTAAGAATAGCATTGTTAAACGCGCTATCGCCAGACGGCTGAAACGCCTCAATACCTTTGTAGAAATTACGCGACGTTTCCACCGTAACACGTTTACCGTCGTGATAAAATGTTATCTGGTGTGTATTCTTTGTTTTATCCTCAAAGGTTTTTACAAGCGTATCGGTATCAACGTCAATGCTTGCGTCCTCTGACGAAACAACTCTGAACTCGTCGTGCGCTTTCCCGTTAAGTACGTCTACAAGCAATTTATTTGTTCTTGCCGACGCATATTTTTGTAAAGTCTGCTGGGCAACGGTATCGTCTATCGGCAAAATACGAGTATCTGCGCCGATTGCTTGTTTTTTTGCATTGTTTACGCGAATATTGTTCTTGCCCTGTATGGTTGCGATACCGCCTGCGTGTTCTTCTCTAAGCGTCGGAACATAGTGCGGATAAAGTTCCCTAAGGTGGTCTGCGTATTCCTGCGAATACATACCGCTATCAACCGAAAGTTGCAAGTTGTTGTCATTGAATTTCCATACTTTTTCTGCAATTTTCTTAAACTGCGGATAAACCGATTCAATCTGCGCTATCGCCGCGCGGCTATCTGCTGCCGTTACGTTCTCGCCAAACACGGGTTTCCCCACCGCCATACGGTCGATATTGTGATAATGCAACAAATATTCCTGAAATTTTGCGTAAGCCTGCCCGTCTTTTTTATCGAGCGCATATATCGGTTGCCAGATTTTGCCCCACGATTCGCCTAAACGTGTTTCGCCGTCAAGACTAAACTGTGCGCCCTCTATATCGAGTGCGTTCATACCAGCGTTTTTGCCCGCTCTGACGTAGTTCGTTACTGCGGTAGCGTCCTGAACACCCACCTCGCGCATAACCCTTTCAACACCAGCCTGCGCGTTCGTCATAGCGATTTGGAACCCCTCTTTATACTGTTTCGTGTCGCTCTTAACTTGTTCTGCAAACTGCTCTTTTGTAGCCTCTTTGGTTATAACGTCTTTAACCGAAACTCTGCTGTTCGGCAATTCCGTCATAACCTTATCTGCTCCTTTCGTGCTGTCGAGTTTAGCCTGTTGTTCTTCGGAAAGAGCGTAACGAATATCTGCTGCGGTAGTGGGGCTTGTGTTTGTTACGTCTTTTATCTGGTTTTGTTCCCACGCAATGTAATATTTTTCATATTTGCCGTAATTGACCTGAATACCGTCATAACCTAACACTTTCTTTATGGCGGCGTTCAACTCGTTCGGATAATAGCCAAACATTGTGTTATCGGTAAACATTCCGATTTCGTCCATTTGTGCGGCAACTTCTTTTATAACCGATTCGGTAGCACCTTCCGTCCAATATCTCTCGCTATAATTACCCAAAGGGCTATCTTCCGTGCTATAAATATCTGGGTGCATTTTAAGTATTTTCTCTGCCTGAGATTGCGTTACGGGTTGTCTATAAAACTGATCTATTGTACCGCCGTTATCGCCCACCTCAATAATAAACGGGTTTTTAAGATTCAAGTAACCCTCTATCGTCCTGTTTCCGTAAGCCCCTGCGTGGTCTTTATTTGTAGTAAAGTAGTAACCCGAACCAAACTGGTCTATGCCTTTACCCACTCTGCCACTATCAAACGTGTAAAAATCATTATTCGTGCCGTGATATACCACAAGCAAATTTCCGTCGTTGTCGGTAACTTTACTGTCTGCAAAATATTTTTGCTGTTCGGCAGATAAAACTCGCCCCTCTGAATCCATTTTCGACGATAAAGCATATTTCTTGTTGACTTTTTCGTTGTTTTTGGATATACTATTATCAGAGAGAGCGTTCGACCGCCCTGCAACCTGTGTGTTGTTACTGGTCGAATTGCTCTCTTTTATTTTTACAATATCGTAAAAAGTGGCAACATTGTTGCTGCCCTGCGCGATAAGCAATTCGCCCTTGAACGTTTTTCCGTCAAGAATAAAAGACACATTATACCTGTTGAAACCGCCAGCATTTACAGGTTTTGTATGCTTTGCGCTTTCGTGCCCGATAAGTTCGCCTGTCTTTACAAGGTTTATAAGTTCCGTTGACGCTCGCATTTTTGCCGAATATTCCGAACCGCTCTGATTAAACAGTCTTTGTGTGTCTTTTGAGTGAGTATATTCTTTTTCGGATATTCTGCTATACGTCGTTCCGTCAATAGTTTTGCCTCTGAAACGTTCTTGAATATATTTTCTTGCAACGTTACCAAGTTCTTCGCGTTGTACGCCGTCAAAAATATGCTGGTCGGTATCGACAATAACTGTATCTTTGCCGTCAATAGACGCTATACTCATTCGGCTTGTATTTGCAATGCCATTTGCAATTTTACCCTTATTTTGATTATACAACGCCTTAAATCTGTTTTCGAGAATTTGTACGTCTGCCGCAACCGCCGTATCGACGGCGGCGGCTTTTTTCTTAAAACCTTTAAGCCAGTTTAGACAACGCTGTATAAACGTCGGTTTTTCTGCCGTAAGTTTTGCAAGCATATTGCGATTTCCGAGCATTTCTCTCACATAATGCGCCGTAAGTTCGGACGGTAAAATTTCCTCTGCAAACAAAGCCTCTTCGTTCTTGTAGAGTTCCTTATACGCATTCTCGATTTTCGCCTTTTCTGCGGGGCGTGCGTCGTAATACTCGGTTGCCATTTTTGCTATATCCGAATACCCCTCTGTTCCCTCGAAAGCGTGCGCAAGTTCTTCAAGAGTGATTTTTTCTACGGAATTTACGCTGTCGGGGCTTAAATAAATTGTATTATGCCCGCTGCGCGAATAACATACGCCGTCAACGGCTTTTGCTTTACCGTCGCTGCTCTTAGCGGAAATATTCGCAAACCCTATGCCAGTGCCAATATCGGCAGCAATTTGTGCCATTTGCTTTATTTTTACGTTATCCACGCCGTAACGCCACCCAGAGGCGATAGTCCACTCAACCTCTAACTTCTCGCCGTAAGAAAGGTTTTCGTAGCCTTTTACGTTGTTTCTTGCGTAAATTTGAGCGCGTTTCATTTCAAGCGGTTTTAATGTCTGGCTCTTATTCCCTGCGGGTTGGCTATTGAGTTCTGCCTGTTCCGAAAGCGCATAACGAGATTTATTTTTCGGTTTTTCGGACGTATTCTCGTGAATAAGCCCGTCCTCTTTTGCCGCTGCAAACAATTTATCGAAAGCCGCATTTATACGCGTCCTTTCTTCGCCGCGCGGCATAATATACGCTACTGTTCCGTCGGCTAAAACAGCCCCCTCGGAATGTCCAGAAAGGTAATCGTTGGACTTTGCCGTCTTGTCGGTTATATACGACGCAAACGCCCTTGCAAGCATTTCACAGTTGGATTCCCAATACCCGCCGTCTTTACTATGCGTTGCACTTATTTTCAGCGCGTCTTTGTAGTATTCCGTTTTTTCTTTTACTTTAACGTCTGGCGTTAAACCTGCGTCCTGAACGGCGTGCGCAAGCGCGAGCCTATCTTCTTTCGCTAAGCCCTTGCCTGTTATTTCTTTCTTCAAATCGCTTAAATCGTCCACAACAGAACGTTTGTTGTCATAGAATTTAGCAAGAGCCTGAGCGTCGCCTTTTCTCGCCTGCTCTGTAAGTTCGGCAAATCGTTTGAAATCTGCCTCGGTTGCCATACGCTTGTAATACTTTTGATTGACATAATTTTGCATTGTTTCCTTGCTCATTTTGCCGTTTAATACCGCAAAATTATTGTCAAGATAATATTTCAGCCGCTGCTGGTATCTATCCGCTTGTTTTTGGCTCGCAAGAGCGTTTTCTTCCACCGTGCCGTCGCGGTAAAGCATAGTGTTTACAAGTTCGGTTGCGGCGGCTCTTGTATTTTTCGGTAATTTACTGAAATTGCTCGACATTTCGGACTGATTCGTATCGCCAGAAATATAGTCCTCGAACGCGTGCCACCACTCGTGAGCAAGAGAGCCCGCACCATTCATTTTCGTGAGGTTTATAACTTTTCTCAGCGGCTCATAATGCGCCGCTGCCCCCGTCAAGCCCTGACCGCGAGAGCCGAAACCGATATTAAGCGTTCCGTTAAGCGAAATATCCGTCTTTTCCATACCGAGTGCGTCTGCTAAATCGCAAAATGCGTCGTAGCCGTAATTAAGCGAGGTTTTTCTGTCGAGTTCGGAAAGCCAGTTGCCAAATTCGCCGCCTTTTATTCCGAAATCGCGTATATAATCGTCGCCTGCAATATCCCTGCCCTGACGGTAATCAAGCCCCTCACGGTGCACTTCCGAAAGTTGCTCGGGTACATATCTCTGTTTACCCGCTTTTGCTGCCGTCGTAGCCGATCCGAAATGCTCTTTACCGTAAGCGATAGCCTCTTCAATCGTGTTAAAACCTACGGCAACGCGATAGCCGCTTTTGACGATATAATAATTTCCTGTTTCCGCTTTACTTCCATAAAAAGAATCGTCGGTTTTGCGAATTTCATATCCGCGTGGCAATTTACTGTCGGACGGAACACCGAACCCCTCCATTAAAGCACGCTCTCCGAGAATATTAAAACGTTGCGCCATTTTATCTACGGCAACTAAATAATTCGAGCCGTAAAGAGCAGGGCTGCGATAATATTTATCCGTCCACGTCAAGCGACCGTTTTTAAGTTCGGCATAGCCTTTTTCGGTTATCCACTTTGTACCCATATCCTTGAAATCTTCGGCGGTTTTGGCGTTTTCTGCCATTTTCCGAATCTCAGTAATTTCGTCGGCATAAAGTCTTGCGGCAGCAAGAATATCTGCCTCGGACTTATTCCGATAACTGAAAGCAGAGGACGGTGTTGCGTTCAAAGACTTATAAATTTCGTTTTGAGCATACAATAAACCTCTATCGCCACCGTCGGCAACAGCCTGCTCCCAGTTCGGGCGTTTCCACACGCGTTCTTTCTTTGCGTACTTCTGAATTTCGCGGGCGTTCATACCCTCCATATCGGCAGAGGTAAGCCCTCGCGCCGCCCATTCGTCCTTACGCGCACCGCCTATTTTCTCGCCGAAATCAGCCTGTTTTTTTGTAGTTTTCTCTGTTTTTTCAGTCTTTGCCATTGCGTCCGTCGCGGCAACTTCTTTCGCCGTGCTATCGGCTGTTTTTGCCTGATACAATGTGCCTGCACCCTGATTGTCTATGCTCGTTTTTATAACGTCATAACCAGCGGCGGCAAGTTTTGACTGCATTTCGTCAAATTGAGAAACAGAAAAACCTGCCACTTTGATACGTTCGCTGTACGCTTTTGAATCTTTACCGATAAGCGTAAGAGAAAGCGTGTCAGCGACGGTCGTCGCGTCATTAAAAAGAGCATAGTAATACTCGCCGCTTTGAACAAGCACAATCGATTTACCATTTCCTTTTTTACTCTTAGAATACGCCTCTTTGCTCTTAAAATAAGCCTGTACGTCTTTCGATAAAGAATGAAATTCTTTCACCGTGAACTCTTTATATCCTTTACCGTCGGCAAAACCTTTTTTAAGTTCCGAATCAGTGATTTTATCCGCTGTTTCCGTCTTGCTTGCGGTTTCGGCTTGTTTCTTCGCTTTCGGCTGTTTGACTGGCTTTGCAACTTGCGCGGTCTGAGCGGCAGTTTGCGTTCCGTCAGCAAAAGACGCGGTATAATCAATTTTTACATTATCGTTTTTAATTCTTACGCCGTTCATAGGCATAATGCAAGCGTCGCCGTTTTTGCCTTTGATATACAGCACGTCTATATTAAAACCGTCTTTTGTTTGCCTATGTTCTGTAAGAAACGTCTGCGGGCTGTCGATTGTATCGATAACTCGGCTCACAAGTTTTGTGTTATAATAAGTGTCGCCTATTTTGCTTATTGATAATTCGGACTTTTTTGCAGGAACAACCGCACGGATAGCGTCTGCGTTTATAATAACCTCGCGCATATCTGTACTATTTCTGTATTTATCCAAAATTTTGCTGAAATCAATGCCGCCTTTTGCCTCGGTAAGTCCTCCTACGGTATCTGTGTAGGCTGCACAAAAATAACCGTCGCTCACATATTGAACGCCGTTCATAACATACGCGCCGTGTAAATTTTCCCGAACGTCTTTTGATAGTGTTAAGGAAACGAGCCTTTCACGCGCTTTTTCGAGTTTAGGTCTTTTCTTCGCAGTAGTCTTTCCCCCTGACGTTTCGCTCTTTTTAGTAGGCTTAGCCGCCCGTTCGGTGCTTTCCGCGCTTTGTGAATGGTATTGCTCTTTATACCATTTCGGCATTTCCTTGCCGTCGAGTTCGATTGCCCTATCCATTATTTCGACGTAAGGCTTTTTACCTGCGCGTATTTCGTCGGCGTGCTCGGAAATTGCTTTTGCCAGAGATTTTGCCGAATATAAACCCTGCCGTTCATAATCGGATAAATCGCCCATTGCATACTCTGCAACAACGTCTATATTCTGTCCGTCGGGCGTGTTGATAACCTTATCGTAATCAACAACGCCTAAATCACACAGTTCGCCCATAACGCGCTCCGTCGCAACAGGGCTTTCTTTCAATTTGTTAATTTCTTGCTGCTTGCTGGTAGTAGTTTCAGCCTTTTTAACCGTTTCGCCGCCTTTTTCGGACTGTTCAACTGTATGTTTCTCGGGTTTCTTCGTTTCCGCTGCCTTTTTGGTGGTTTTTTTGGTTGTTTCTGTCGTCTTTTCAGCAGCCTTTTTCTTTTTAGGCTTTGTTTCTTCCACCTGTTTTGCAGTCTTTTTCTTGTTCTGAGCCGCATTTTCTTTCGTAACCTCGGTATTTTGCGCAACGGAAGATTGCCCCTCGGCGTTCTTAACGGTAGGGGCGGCGGCTTGTGTCGCCTGTTGCGGTTGTCCGACGTTCGTTTGAGCGTTTGTTGCGGCAGACTGTGGCGTTACAAGGGCTTTTATAGCGTTGACGAGTTCGGTTTTTGTAAGAACGTGAGAAATGTTGCCGTCTAAATAAAGCATATATTTCCCGTCGGCGGTTTTCGATATGCCTACATAAGTCTTTTCGCTTACCTTAAATACGCTTATACCGTCCTTAAATGCCGTCTTGTCGGTAATCGTGTTTGCGTCTGCTACCGCCTCGTTTGTGTTGATAACACGCGCGATTTCTTTTTTTGCTGCCGACATAGCCAATAGTTCGGCTTTTTTACTCGTAAGCACTTCGCTATTCGTTGTTTGAATTTTATCCACGAAATCGTCGTAAGTAATAGAGTCAACGTCTATCCCAAAAAGGTCGTTTATGCTTTTTTTCTGCTGCGGCGTTGCCTCTTTCTGAAAATTACGGAAATCGGCTTGCATTATTTCGCCAGCACGCTGATTTGAAACTGCGTCGTAAACAGAATCTTTGCTCATAACAAGTTGACCGAGTGCGTCGGCAACCGCAAATTGTGTTACAAGGCTCTTATTATTTGTAAATTCTTCTACGCTATTAAAATGAAAAGGTTTGCCCGTACTTGCGTCAATAACACTTCTCTCATTGATAGCCTTTACAAAACTTTCCGCGTTCGCAAGAATATTCGCTCTGCTACGTTGAATAATCGGCTCGAAAGTAAGTACCGTGTTCGCCGCCTCCATTTGACCGAGTATACGTTTTTGCGCAATCGATAAAGAGCCGTCCGTTCTGGGCTTTGCTGCGTCGTATTGATTCACAAGATTTGAAACGTATTGATATGCTTCGCTCCCTGTTGCGTGTTCTGTTTCATACTTTGCAAAACTGCGCGCCGTATCAAGCGTGCTTTGCGTAAGCGTTGAATTTTGAGCAATGTGCGAACCCCTGACAATTTGCTTTGCCGTTCCGTAAACGTCGCCGATACCACCCATTAGCGCGCCAGAAATACCGCCGATAAGCGCGGCATAGCCGATTTGTTGAGCAGTAGCATTTTCTGCGTTTGGATCAACTTTTGTCCAACGCTGATAGTACGGATCGAGAAATTCACTCATTCCCTCCTCGAAAGCCTCGCCCGCAAAGTTAGAAATAATACCTTTCACTATTCCTTTCTTCGCCAGAGTTTTAGCCGTTTGTTTTGCAAATAATTTCGCTCCAACTTTACCAGCCGCACCAGTAAGCCCCTCTAACGCGCCCTCTGTTATACCGCTGATAGTTCCGTATAAAAACTCTTTTCCTCCGAGTTCACCTGTTTTTTCATACGCAGACGTAACGCCCATACCAGCCGCGCCAAGCCCAGCCGTAACGCCAGCAATAATGCCAGCAGAAACGCTGGATAAAGTGCCGCCAGAGAAATAGGCAATAGCCCCTGCCGCCGCAACCGCTGCCATTGCTGGTACAGAATTGCCTAAGCCACCCGCAATGTCGCCAACAACCTGCATTGCTTTTGACGGGTTATACGCCTCGGTTATATCGTTCAATGCCCTACCTGATATGTTGTTCGCGATTTGAGCCTCTGCCCACTCGTCTGCACCAAATATTTTTGCTATGCCACCAGCAGTGTAGTCCCAGATACCCTCCAACATACTAAATGCGCCTAAGCCTGCTCTTTCGATTGTATAGAGCAAGCCGCTGCCCTGATTGTTTGCTCTGGCAGGACTATCAAATGTGCCAGAAAACATTTTCTGCAAGGTTGAGCCGTTAGGGTTAAGTGCCGATTTCATAGAAAAACCAGATTCTGCAAGTTGAGCAAGGGTAGATTTCCTACCCGTGCCACTTACAGTTCCGCTTTTTGTAACTTTCGATAAAGTTGACATTTTTTACCTCTTACTTTTTATACTTCTCGTACATTGCCTTTAAGTACGCTTGATATGTTCCGTATTTCTTTTTGTCGCTGTTATTATTGCGATTAAATTCGCGCTCCGTTCTTATTCCAGCGTTATACTTTGCAACGTCGCTATATGTGAGCGTACCAGCCTCTGCTTTACTTTTTGTATCGCTCGTAGGCGAATTATCGGCAGAATATTTTGATTGCACACGCGTACCGCCGCCCGTAAACGCACTGATAGCGTTTGCGAGTTCTGCGTCGTTATTATCCGATTTGAGTTTAGTCCAACCTTTGCTCGTATAAAGATACATATTTCCGTAAGCAACTATCAATCTGCCAGCATTTCCGTTTTCGTTGCTGTTTGTATTCCACCAGTTCCATAATGTGCCGCTGCCTGTATTAGACGGCGTTTTGGTTGCGTCGCCCGTTGCAATTCTATTGAGTTCTGAAATAATTTCGCTATCGGTAATAGTAGAACTGCAAAGCAAGTCGTATTCCTTTTTGCCGTTTCCACCTCGCGAGGTGGCACCGATAGTAATATCAACGTCGTCGTTATTTCGTCCGCTACCAAGCCCTTGTAAGTTCCAGCCGCCAGAACAAGCGTTATAGTTTTCGCCGCCCGCTTTTTCTTTGAGCGTTTTATACATTGAGTAGGTCAGTTTTCCGTCCTTATACCATTGCTCAATATCCTTTTGCGCGGAAAGATAAGATTTAATTTTCTTCTGGTCGTCAGAACCGAAATCGGTGTTTGCGACAGTTTCTACGGTTACGGTAGCATACTTATTGTATACAGTCTGTAATTGCTCTTTGGAAATATAGCCCTTTGTGTAATAATCTTCGGCGGTTGCTATATTGTAATCAAGTGAGGTTACATCGCCTTTTGAAATGCTATCGTTGATAGTGTCAACGGTATTGTTACCCATTTGTTCGCGTATCGTCTTTTCGTATGTCGCCCTGTCCTCGTCCGACAAACCAAGTTTCTGTAAGCCGTCAAGATATTCGTCAAGCGAGCCTGTTGCCGCTGCGTCCACGTTAGCGAGCGCACTTTCAAGTATCGCCTTACTTTTCTCTTCGGAGGCTTTATTTTTTGTGTTTTTCAACAAGGTTTTTAATGAGGCAACCTGATCGTCTGATAGACCGTATTCTTTTGCTATGCCGTCAATCGCCTCTTCGGTATATGTAGTATTCGTGTCCTGAACGCCCGACCACAACGAATCGAATACGTTTTGCTTTTTACTGCTCGCGGTCTGCTCTTCATTGTATTTTCTCTGCTCTTCAAGTTGCTGGCGTTCGTATTCGCGCTGCTCGGCTGTTTTTTGTTCGTTATACTTGCGCTGTTCTTCGAGTTGTTCCTCATAAAGAGCCTTTTCCGCAAGTTTTTCATTCATTGCGGTTATATACTGCTGATATGTAGCCTGATTATTTGATTTAGAGGCGATTTCCTGCGCCGTAGCAGCCTGAGCGTCTGCACGTTTCTGTGCGTAAGCCTGTGCCTGCAAATAATCGGAATAGCCGCCGCCCGTTAAGCCCATTTGAGCAAGCGTTTCAGCGTTCGTTCCGTAGGTTGCTTTATTCTGCGCGTAGGCGTTTTCAGCGTTAGCCATAGCGCGGGCTTTCGTCTGCTCTGCTTGCTTGTTTGCAGCGTCAAGTTGTTCCTGATAGCCCTTTTTCATTTCAGCGATATAGTCCTCATAAGACATTTTACCGTCAGTGGTCTTATCTTCTTTCGTTTGGGCGGCGGGCGTTTCTTTATCCGCTGGCTCGTTTTGTTTAACCTGTTCGGCTTGCGACGGCATTTCTGTTTCCGCAGGCGATTGAGCAGGAATATAATCGCTGTATTTTACAGCAGATTGTTTCTTCTCAGGATATAAACTCTCGATTATTTCTCGTACCGCTGGGGCGAAATTATCTGCACTTTCGGTTTGACTTTTACTTGTGGAATTGCCAACAGACGGCTTAACTGTCGGCATTGTTTCAATACTGGGGTTGCCTATAATTGCCCCGTCGTCCGTTACGCCGCCTTTCTTACCGCCAGAAAAGCCGCCGCCCACAGTTCCGACGACGTTACTATCAAACTCTGGTCTTTTGATTGCAACCTGATTGTTAGGCAAAGACGAAATCGTGGGTTGTTTTGTTATATCGCCTATGTAATCGCTATAACCGTAGGAGTTTGCTTTTGATTCATACTTCAAAGCGGGCGTTACGCTGGGAAGTTTTGTTTCTTCGCCAGTATACGCACCTATATAACCGCTTTTGCTGCTTTTCGACGACGTAGGAATGTTTATAAAATCGCCATAAGTGGGGTGTGGCGCGGGTAAGTTCGGCAACGATACATTGTTTGTGCTGCCAGTACCGCCGACAAAATCGCCATATAAACCGCCCGTGCCGCTATTTTTCCTCTTTTTGCTCGTGGTAGTTCCTAACGTTAAATTCTGCTTAATCATTGAGCCTTACCTCCCATTTTGTTGATGTATTCCAGATAGCCCTCTGCGCCGTCCGCACGCTCTTTTTCTATGTAAGCCTGCGTTTGCAAATCTTTGTTTTTCTGCTGTTCCACCGCAAGTTGCTGTTCGAGTTGCTCTCTTTGTGCCTCTATAATGCCTCTGATACGTTCTACCATATCTCTTGCGTCTGGATAATGGTGTCTTTCCATTTGTTGCCAGAAAATAAGCAGTGTTTCGAGTTGCTGCGGGTTTCCGTAACAACCGTTCTGGAAATTCAAGCGGTTTTCGCTCCAAATCGTTTCCCTTGACTGCTCCACGTCGCCTGTCGGATCTGTTCCGAATAAATACTGTGTGTTGTAGTAATATTCGCCGTTTTCGTCGCGTTCGATAAAATCGTATCTGTTGAACTGAGCATTTTGCAGCCTGCCCATACTATCGACGTAAGACATTGCGCGCGGCTCGTCAGCGTAAGCGAGGTAGTAAAGGAAAATTACCTCGTCTATTTCGGCATAAGCGGCATTTTTCATTTTACGCTTGCTGTCAAGCCGCCCCGCCGATTGATTGACCTGTATTTGCTTTGCCTTGCCGCTCTGAGCCGTTGAATCGGCTTGCCCTTGATAACTGTCGGTAATGCCCATAATGCGCTTTGATTGCTGATAAAGTCGCTCAGACTGTGAAATATCCTGAGTTAAATCTACCTGCAAATCAATTCGCCCGAACAATTTGTAATTGCCTTGCCCTACCTTGATTACGTTCTTATACAACCCGTTGTCGAATTGCCCGATATAATCTTCTGGCGCGGTAGGATATACGCCCGCGCTCATAAGTTTTTCAAGAATACGGCTCTCAATTTTGTTGATAGCCTGCTGTTGCGGACGAATAAACTCGCAATCGGACTGTCCGAAAAGGCTATCCTCTTGCGACGTGTTTTTTCTGATAATAATAGGGAATTTCGACGGTGTATAGTACGGCAGTTTCGTGCGTTCGAGTTTCGGCACCTGTACGGGAACGGTAGCGGGTATCATTATACCGTTTATCTCGTCCATAGCCACGCTGCCGTCCTCTAAAACGGCTTGCTGCTGCGATTCTTCCATTACTACCTGCCCGTCTTTCATAACAGGCGAGGCGGCGGGTATCACGCTGCCGTCGGAAAGTACAATATCGTGGTCGAGTTCCTCGTATTCGTCGTCTTGCAATTCATAGTCTGGCTTGTCGCAAGTGCATAATTCTTTACGCCGCCCGCAGTTCTTGCAAACATATACCTTTCGCGAATAATAGTCCTCAATATCCTGCAATTCGGTATCGCCCGACCAGATATATTGACAGATTTTATCTTCGTCGTTTTTGTAATAGCAAACATTGACGGTTGCGGTTTCGTCGGTTTCGCCGCCATTCTCGCTTTCGGTATCGTCTGCCACGTCTATGGGAACGCCGTACTTACGCACTAAGTCCTCTTTCGTGGTTTCAAACGTAATAAAGCAGTATTCCATATCGTCAATATCGTAAATGCAAGGCTGCCCGACGAAATGCGACGGCGACCAGCACGTTATTTTAACGTCGCCCACCGTGTTATGTGTCTTTATCGAGTTATCCCACTCAACAAGCCAGATACTGCCGCCATAAATCGGGGAATACCGTTCGTCTATGTCGTTCATTTTCTCGAAAGGCAGTTGATTACGCTTATTTTTAAGCAGTCTTTCTATGCTTTTCGCGTTTCTGTCGTTCCGTTCGGAATACACCTCTGGCGTTACCGCGGTAGAGGGCAAATAACTCGAAAACTGGCTCTCGATAAGTTCATAAGTAATGTTTCTGCCCGTAAGCGCGGGCTCATCGCTGCCGTCGATAGTTAAATCGCCCTTGTATTGCTTGCTCCACTTGTCGAAATCGTCGCGGAGGGCTGACTGTTGCCCCTTTGCGTTTTCAAACAAGTCCTTAAAAAATTGCAGTTTATTGTCTTTATCTACACGCATTATAACGGTTTACCTCCCTTGCGTTTGATTATAATATCTCGTTCTTCCTGCGTTCTGGCGTTTCTGTAATCTTCCAGTTCGTCAGGTCTGTATTTGACGCGTTTGTCGCTTTCTGCCACCGCAGGGCGCGTCCAGTAAACAGCAAAATACCTTGCCGCGTCTGGGCTGTGCGTAATTTCGTGCGGCTCGGTGGCGCAGTCTGTCGGGTGTTTCTCGTCGCGTTGCAATTCTGGCAGGTATTTTATAAGCCACTTGCAATTTGAAAAGATATGCAGCCGCGATACGCCGTCGGCATTAGGTTTCATAAGTTCTTTAAGCGCAAGCCAGCCCGCCTCTCTATCGTTGCTCGATTTCGTAAGTTCCAGCCCTGCCTCATAAAACAACGTGTCTTTCCCTTTGCCCGTTTCCTGACTTCTGCCCCACAAATCGGGTGGTGCAAGCGTTGCATATATATTCTCGTTTTCGTCCGTAAAATCGAGTATTTTCTGGGCGGCGGTCGATATAGGCAAATCGCTTTCGCATAATTCTCGGTAAAAATAGCAGTTGTGCAAGTTATCCACAGCAACCCAGTAGCAAGCCAACATATCGAGCCCGTAGTCGAAAACCCTGTACCGCCGCCATTCAGGAGGAATTGCGAACGGTGTACAAACGTGTATTTCGCGCCGAAATTCCTCAAAGTATTGCCCCTCGAAGTAGTCCCACTCGCCATTTAATAACCCTTGCTTTTCGCTGTCTGGCAAGTTTTCAAGACGCATAACGTAGTCTGGATCTTTTTCCATAAGAAATAGGTTGTCGTAAACCTTGCTCGGAATGAATATACGGCGAGAAATAATCGGTTTTCCGTCTGGTCTGTAACCTATAACCACGTCGTGCGGCTTGTTCCACTCGCCTATATCAACGAAACGTTCTTTAACCCAAACGCGCCCCGCGCCTGTCGGGTTTGTGGACGATTTCATATATTTCGGATAGCCGTTTGCGCCTCTCAAACGCGAAAGCATATATGTGTAGGTAAAGTTCGTAAAATGCGTCAACTCGTCAAAGCGGATAACGTCGTACTCTGCCGATTGATAACTGTACACGTCGGTTTCGTTTTGAAGATACCCACAGTCGATTATGCTGCCGTTGATAAACGTGAACGTGTGCGCCGTTTGGTTATAGGAATATTTCCCTCTCGGGTAGACCGCAAGCATTGTACGAAGAATAGAACGCTCCAACTCAGGATAGGTCTTTCTGAATATAATCTGCTTGCTTTTCGGATATTTCAGCGCGTACAGCATAGCGTCGATAACCTGCCCGTAACTCTTGCCGCCGCCCGCCGCCCCGCCAAACAGTACCTCGGTTGCCTCTGCCTCAATAAATTCCTGCTGCTTTTCCGTAATCTCTAAGTTTATGGAATTGTTTTCGGACTTATTGCGGTTTCTTGACGACATTGATATTTACCTCAAACGGTTTTTCTTGCGTTTGTTCGAGTGCGGACTTGTCAACCATATCGTGGTCGTTGACAAGGATAAACTTTGCGAAATTGCTGTCATACTGTTTCGTTATGCCGTTGAGTTTCGCTATGCCGAGTTGCATTTCCTTTGCCCGCACATACGCGGTATCAAAACGGGGGTACTTAGCGCGCCAGTTCGTCAACGTACTCATTACTACGCCTATCTTTGCCGCAAACAATTCAAACGTCGGATATTTAGGCGGCATAATCATTTTCGGTGTCTTTCTGGTAAGGTTGCCGTCCTTGTCGTAAAATTCCTCGTAAATGACGGTAGGCTCAGGAACAGCAAAAAACTGTAAAAGCAAATCGCAGTATTCTTCGCTGTACTTATCCGCTGCTTTGTTTTCCTTTTTGAAACGTGTTTCAGAACCGACGGGGTTGCCTTTCTTAAACTGTCCGCTGTTGCTCTTCTTCTTTTTAGTTGTAGTGGTTTTTTTATCGCTCATTTTGTAAATTACCTCGTTAAAACAAAATAAGCCCCACTCCGACTATTAGGAGCAGGGCTCTAACCTCTAAGGGTATTGGCACTATGTAAAGTATAGCATAGTTTTTACTTGAAATAGTACCCGAAAAATATTTACCGTTTTTCTCTTAGGTAGATATAACTTACTTACCATTATATATTTATAATATATCTCTCTGTATGTAGTTATATTTACTTAGTAGATAGGCTTGCTTTTTTCATATCAACAGCAAATAAAGGGCTATTTCAAATATCGCTTTCCGCTTTCTGTTGTAGTAAGCATTGTGCGACATATAGAACTGTATCTGACTACGGTCGTAACCCCTGTTATCGGCAATATCAATAAGAAAGTCGGCGCGACAGCCCTCCTCGATTTCGGAAAGAGCCTTGTCGATTGCCTCATTCGTTTTTATGTACGATTGCAGCGTTTCGGCAGCAATGTTTCCCTCGCGAATAGCAAGGGCTTTACGGTCGTAATCGGCGCATTGAGCCCTCACAACTTTTATTACCCCCTGCGGCAATTCGTATTTATAAAACTGTTTCGGTCTGCCTATCGGTCTGCCTGTAATTACACTTTGCATAAATGCCTCCATTCTTATTGACTGCCTTTAATTAAAACGGTAAATCGCCGTCGTCTATCGGTTCGAGTTCGGGGCGGCTGCGCTGCGCTCTGGTCGTTTCCCCGCTATCGTCGCTCTTATTTGCGGAAGATAAGAACTCTACCTCGTTTGCAACGATTTCGGTTACATTGCGCTTGTTGCCGTCGTTATCCTCGTAAGTCCGCGTTTGCAGGCTGCCGACAACGCCAACCTTACTGCCTTTTCTCAGATATTTTGCGCAGTTGTCCGCTTGTCCGCGCCACGTCTTTATGTTGAAAAAGTCGGTCTGTCGTTCGCCGTTACTATCGTTATAAGGGCGATTGACGGCTATCGAAAAATTACAGAAAGAAATTCCGCTCTGCGTTTCCCCGTAGTCTGGATCACGCGTAAGATTGCCGATTAAAATAACCTTATTCATTGATTAAATCTCTCTCCATACGCCGAGCCTTGCCGCGAGAATATCCGCATACTCGCACATTTTCTGTAATTGCAGTTGCAACAAATATCTTTCGCCGTCGTTAAGTTTATCACTGCTCTTCGACTGTAAGAATTGAGCCAGTTTCTGCGCCCTCGCAACCACTTCGGCTTTCTCTTCTTCGACGCGTTCCTTTGCCGTCTTTTCTCTTGCCTCCCCGCACGACTGCTCACATTCCGCAAGTTCCTTTTGCAGCGCATAGCCCTCCAATTCCCAGAGTTTTCTTTCTATGCGCTCCATACAGCAGCGCGCGCCGATTTCTTCGTTGTAATTCGCTTTATCTACGCAAGCACTCGATTCTGAAAGAATAAAGCCGCTTTTAAGCGTTACAGTTACGACGGTACATTTTTCCTGAACGGTGGCAACGTCGATTTTCGCCTCCGCAATAAGTTTTGCAATCTGTTCCTGAGTTACTTTGTTCTTTGACATTTTAATGTCCTCCTAAAAAAATAATTATTATATATAACGGGTTTATACCGTTTATATCTACTTAGCCCTCTGCAATTTCCGACTTAAACCAGTCGCAATCAATTATGGCAACGCAATCGGGGCAAATAAGTGCGTCGTCGCTGTATTTATCCCTGAAATAATCAAGCGCGTTATGAATACAACGCCGTTCTGTTGCGATTAGGCAATACCAATAATCGAATTGTATATCGCCGTCGTCATTTGTGTAAGAAACCGCAATAATGTAACAATACTCGTTGTAGTATTCATTTTCTTTGTATGTTAAATTCAACTTTTCGTATTGCCAGCCGTCTACCGCCTCGCCGTCGTCATACGGCTCGTTGTGCAGCACGTCGAGCACGCACCACATAAGCGGCGTTTTGTATGTCGGAAACGAACACGCCGACAGCATAAAGCACATAATTACAACAATAAGTGCCGCGACTATTCTTTTCATATCCACAACACCTCCGTAACGCCGCGAAAGCCCTTTTGCCAGACAAACCACGCGTAAGCGACCGCAGAGCCGCCGCCCGCTTTCATTTCGTCGAAACGTGCGTTTTTAGCGCATAAAACGCGCTCAGAAAAGACGTAAATACTTTTCGGCGGGAATTTCTTAAACAGTTCGTTATATCGCGTCTTTCCCTCTAAAAACGTCAATTTCAGAAACATATAGCAACGGCAGCCGAAATGCAATATATCCAACGCTTTTAATACAAATTCTTTCGCATATTTGTACGGCGGGTTAGTGATTATATCCATATCTGCCCAGTCTTGCAGCGCGTTAGGTGCAACACCCAAAAAGTCTAATAATTTGTATGTATCGGAATAGCCTCTGTCGATAATATCCGTCGAAAGGACGTTATAACCGTGTTCTTTGAGCCGTTCGGATAAATGCCCCGCGCCGCAAGCACATTCCCAAATGTTTTCATTCGGGCGTTCTACCGTAAGCAATTTATCTATCGCTATCGGATCGGTTGCATAGTAATCGTCTTTTTCTCGCTCTTTGTCGGTGTGATTGCTCGCGCCCAGCGTTTTATATACCGAGTTTCTGTTTCCTACCCAGTCGCTCATTTCTCGTCCTCCTCGTCCTCTGTTTCTGTTACCAGCCCTAAATTCGCTAAATCTTCGAGCAAAGCCGCGTCTTGCGTTTCAATAGCCCGCTGCGCAATTCTTCTCAGATACGAATTGAGAATTTCAAAGCCGACGGCAATACTGTTGCCCCACTCTTTAACGTATCTCGACTTGCTGCTGTGCAGAGCCTTACTAACCTTGTTAAGCAATTCGTTGTAGTCCATTTTTATACGCATTTTCACTTTCTAATTCCTCCAACTTTTTCAGCCATTTTGTTTTTATAACTTTTTCAAGATAGTCAGCATTGTATTTTGGCTTTGACGAAACGCAGGAAAACGGTCTGCCGAGTTCTTTCTCTCGAATGATTTCCGTTTCACGCATTTTGTTTATCATAAAGGCGAAATATTCGGGATAATACTTGTAAAGGTACGCAAAATTTATAAAACTTGCCATAGGACAATACATACACCCGCAACGCTTTTGCGTCAAATAATAGTGGTTGAATATCGGTTGCGTTTTTGCCCACGCCCAAACTGTATCTTCTTCGATACTTTCTTCAACAAGCGGGTAACGTTCGACTTTTTGCAAATCTACACGCTTTGCAAAACGCTTTTCTTCGTCAGCGCAATACCCAATATAAAAAACAGTATAATAACCTTGTTTTTTCATAAATTCTTGTAACTGCTTTTTCGCTGTAAGTTTATATTTATCGTTACACCACCGCGCAACCCTTGTCGGAAAACCGTACCTTTCGTAAAGTTCGTACCACGATTTCGTCGGCTTTATGCGTACAAACCTTATGCCAAACCGCTCGCATTCCGATTGCATATAATCAATCACGTTTTTTATGAACGGATAATCGATTTCAAGTTCAAAATGCACAACGCCGTCAAGCGGGTATTTATCAAGGTTATGTAAAATGAGATTGAGCATAAATAAACTGTCTTTCCCGCCCGATACGCTCGCCCAATATGACGGGCGCAATGCTAATTCTGTGCTTTGCATAATTCCTCCACATATTGCCACGACTGAGGCGGGCGGGTTACTTTTCGTGTACATTCAAAAAACAGTCCACCGTCATATTTACAGTTTGGGCAAAATAGAGCGCAAATAGCGTCTTTACCATCGAATTTGCATATCGGTCTAAACTCGCTCAACTCTTTCGGCTTGTCGTAGATTTTAAGGTCGGTAATATGTAAGCCGTAGCCGTCTTTGTTGCCAAAATAACTAACCATATCGTCATAATCAAGGCAACTTTGGCGAGCAATCTCGTTCGTTACGCTTTGTTCTTCGTCTGCGACAGAAAACCTGCTGCCTTGATTTTTTATCAAATAGACCTTATCGCAGATAAACTCGCCTATTACCTTTTTGCAACCGTGTTCAAAGCACTTTCCGTTTCCCCAACAAATGCCTATATCGTCATACTTTTTGTCGTATGTTTCGTAGATATAAGCCTTAAACGGCACTTCTTTCGGAGCGGTTCCCCGAACTTCGACTGTCTTTTTTCTGCTTGCGATTTTCTCAACCCATTTCGGTCTGATTGATATTAAAATTGATTTCATTTTTTGTGCCTCCGATTTTTGATTTTGTGGTATAACTTTTTGAGCCCTACGGCTAAGGCGAATTGCAACGGCATTGCTGGCGTGAACGGCGCAGCCCAGAAAGTGATAATCGCGCCGAACGCCGTCCACCACCAACTATTTACGAATATCGCCAGAAAGCCTGTAACAATGCACGGCAGCCAAAAAATAATTTCCGCTACCACAAACCAAAGCAGCATTTCTTTGTTTATAACGTGCTTTCTGAGCCACCGCCACGCCTTTTTAATTCGTTCTTTCATTGCCTAATTTTTCGGATCGTTTGTTTTTACCCATATCGGCGCAAACGACGTGCCGTGTTCTGCGTTGTATTTATTAAGTCTTGCGAGTTCGCTTTCGTTTAGGATTTCCGCCGCCCGACAAGCGAGTTTATAATCGTCAAAAATAAAACGCTCACAATTACGGGCAAAATATCCGTCTT
>ERZ779851.414-NODE-414-length-42823-cov-10.413300_pt1 | contig 42823 bp, 34 predicted proteins | sample MGYA00511094_ERZ779851 | MGnify/ENA primary metagenome ERZ779851 (study PRJEB29588, sample SAMEA2155512) | human gut metagenome | biome: human gut; feature: human-associated habitat; material: faeces | place: Denmark | collected 2008/2010 ...
GGCGATTTTGGGAATGGTTTCGGTCTTTATGCCGCCGCATTCGTTACAGGTGTATGTCTTCTCGCCTTCCTCGTAGTGCGTTGCTTCTTTGGTTACTACACCGGCATTGTAAGTACAATCCTTAGTTTCGGTTGCGCCACAACGGCAATATCTTGAATGCGTGCCGTTATTGTTGTTGTTAAGCCATTCACCCCATTGATGTTCGGCGATTTTGGGAATGGTTTCGGTCTTTATGCCGCCGCATTCGTTACAGGTGTATATCTTCTCGCCTTCCTCGAAGTGCGTTGCTTCTTTGGTTACTACACCTGCATTGTAAGTACAATCCTTAGTTTCGCTTGCTCCACAACGGCAATATCTTGAGTGCGTTCCGTTATTGTTGTTGTTAAGCCATTCTCCCCATTGATGTTCGGCGGTCTTCGGAATATCTTCCGTGTAATAATATCCGCACAAATCGGTACAGGTAAAGGTCTTAACACCCGTTTCAAGATGCGTGGCTTCCTTCGTTACGACACCGGCATCAATGTTATGCGCAGCGGTTCGTGTACCCTCACATACGAAGCAGCTCTTTTTGTGCGTTTTGTCATCAATTTTGACCCATCTGCTCCAACCGTGGGACTCGCTTTCAGCGGCATCACAGCCATCTCTCTGACAGGTACGGGAGTGCGTATCGGTGGGAGCGTTTTCTCCGTCATCCGTCCATTCGCTCCAGTCGTGTCCGAGATGATCAACGTCTTCGGTCTTGGTCTTATCGCATCCTGTGCAGGTGTAGGTCACGGAAGCGCCTTCGGTGCAGGTGGGCGTACCGTTTTGAACGCCTTCGTCCCAAGTGTGGGCTTCCGTTTCGCTCTTGCCGCATTCGGGATCCTTACAAGTGCGCGTGTGGGTATCGGTTACCACGTCGTCCACCCAATCTCCGAAGTCGCAGGTGTGTGTCTGATCAACCACGGTGAAAGCAAAATCATTATGCAAAACGCCATGCAAAACCCGGCTGACATTATCGTAAACGCTGTTGAAATCCCCCCACGATTCATTTTCGTAAACACCCTTTTCCATAGGATATTCCACGACATATTCGTCAAGGTAGGTGTCGAAATTGATCTCAAGATAGCCTTCGTATTCGCCTGCCTCAAGTTTACCGAGATCCGCCTTTGAGAAGTTTGTAAAGGACATCTTCCGATATTCGCTCTCACCTTTTACGCGGAAATAGACGTCCACGGTATACTGATTGTCCACGGGATTTCCGTTTTCGTCACGGAAGGGATACGCTTTGGCGGTAAGCGGATTATGAACGCCTCCTGGATTCAGAAGATTCCAGATATCGGTCAGAACGTTGCCGCATCCATCGGTCACCTTGTAGGTCAGAACGATGTTTTCATTGCTGCCAAAGGTCGCCGCGTCTGTAATTTCAATCGCTGCCGGGTTGAAATCAAATTGATAGGTTTTTCCCTCCTCAATGTCAAAGGGTTCAAGCAATAGGTAGGGAGAGAACGGAACCATTTCCTGCCATGCGTAGTAGTACATCTCGCCCGTAGCGTACTGAGGCATAGTGGAACAATACAGTGTGGCGGGCGCATCCGGCCAGCCTACGTTCTTCACACTGCCGTCGGCGTAATGAAGCGCGAAATGCTTCCTGTAGTTCCCCTCATAATCTCTATCAACGTACATACCCGCCTCTACCGTAAAGGACTGATACGTGGAATAATCCACGTTGATGGTGCAGGATGCTTCCGAGACGGTTCGCCTTTCCGTATGTAAAACAACGTTTTCGTCCAGAATATTATGCTCGTCATCGTACCGGTAGCTGGTAGCGTACACTTCGAAGATGTATTCGCCGTAGGGAATCTGCAAGCCCGGTTGACTTCCGCAGATCTTGAACTGGCGATTGCCTGCCTCGATTGTGAGATCAAAGGTCGTATCGTAGTATGTTTCATCGTTTTCGCCGTTGGCTACAACAATTTCCACCTGTGACAGATTCGTTTGGTCCACGAATTGATATCCGTTCGCGAACAGCTCGTCACTTACAGGGATGATATTGTATTTCATCCAATCGTATGACCAGGATGCAGCCAGCAAATAATCGCCGTTCTGAACGGATGCGGAAATATAATAGAAACGCTTTCCGTCACGGTAATCGTAAACCGCTTCCGACATTACGCCGTTTTCATCGAAATAGAATAATGAAAAATCCGTGTCGGATTCAAATGTTTTGTAAATCCCGGCAATGGACTGGGTCTTAAAGGACGTGGTATACCATACGCCGTCCGGGAAGAGCCACGGGAAGGACATCGAATCCCATTCGGAGAAACACTTCACGATGTATTCGTTTTCCGTCTCTCCAAAGAGGGACAGCGTCAGGCCGGATTCATTAAGCCCGATGTCTCCATGGTAAACGGGATTGCTCTCATCGCCATTTTTGTAAACCTTGATGCCGGAGCTGAATACAGAGAAGCTGTCCTGGCAAAACGTGTACGGATACTGGTTTTCTCCGACGGTTACGACCAGCGCGTCCTGATCATACGAACGATTTGCGCGTGCGGACATCACATATCCGTCAGGGTGTTCCGCGTTGAGCCGAAACGCAATACGGTCGTCAATGCCGTAGGAATCCTGCTTGTAGGCATCCTGAATCCCAAACTTCACTTCAAAATCGGCAAGGGAGAAACTATATGCGGTATTTTGATTGACGGTTGCGTTTTTGTTCAGGTCAATCCAAAGTCCGCCCGATGTAGCAGTTGAATAGTTGGGGTTTTTATCTTCAACCCAAATTCCGCAGGCGACGCTGTATGCGCCGGGCGTCACAAAAACCTTGTTTTCGGGCGAAACATAGCTTGTTGTAATCATATTCTTCGCTTCGGCTTCATTGGGCTTACCCAGTGCCACCATGTAGCCGGATGCCTTGCTGTATGTTTCGCTTCTTGCGGTAATGTCTATCTCCACCGCATTGTTGATTTCATCCGCAAAGCTGATTTCGTCAGTTGTATCGGTAACCGTTACGGTTTTATTCAAAATATAGCCGGCGTTGCTTGAGATCCAAAGCGTAAATTCACCGGTTGTTGCATTCAGGGAAAAACTTCCGTTTTCATCGGTAATGCCCATAAATACAAATCCAAACGGTGTTTCCGCATACACGGGCGCATTCGCCAGGGTTATCGTACCGTTGGCTGCGTTGAGGAAAACGGTTTTCAGAATTTGACTTCCGTCAAAGATCTGCTCCGCGTCCTTTGTGGCGGTCACACGGAACATGGTGTTGTCCTTCACATACAGAAGGTCCGCCGTGTCACCCTCGTAGACCCGGTGGGGAAGAAACAGCTTTCCTTCGGGAGAATAGCCGAGCTTTAGGTCGGATTTGGTGGTACGGTACATGAAGATGTACCATGCATAAACAACGGCTTCGCTATCAGACCATGCCTTTTCCTCGGTCATCAGCACACCGTCTTTATCCAAAAAGCTGATGGTCGAGCCGGGAATGGTAAAGTCATACTCAGCGTTCTTGGGATATTCTTCTTCCACAACTTCTTCGTTCGGTGTATCTTCGGCAGCACTTACCGGAAACATTGTCGTTGGCATTAAACCCAGCAGCATTACCATCGTGAGCAATAACGCCAAAAATCTTTTTGCTTTCATAAGCTATTCCTCCTTATATTTTCCGGCATGTTGCCGGGTGATTTGACCGTATGTATCGTTTTATCGGCTCTCCCACACAGCAAAGATAGCTTCCGCTATTGCCCATCCGTTCGGAGGATGGGGATGTGTTCCATATATTCATATCATTCTACCACCGCCGTCCTCCTTACAAAGCATCGATAACCGCCGAAAGATACGTGGAAGAAACGGAGCCGTAGATGAAATTGTCAACAAGCCCGTCCTTCTTCGCCTGACGCACCTTGTCCGCCAGCTTTTTTTCGGTATTCTCGTCCACTACCAGTACAATTTTGCAGCCCGGATTCTGTGCTTTCACTTCACCTCGAATTTTCATGCGTTCCTCCAGCTTCCACGGTGTGTAGGATGTGACCTCCATGATCAGAATATTCGCTTCCGTAAAAATGCACAGATCCGCGGTTTTGGCAGGGCTTTCACTTTGACACACCTCAAAGTCCGAATCAAATTTTTGCAGAGCCGTTGCAATGGCATCGGCAAACAAAGCATTTTGCATATCAACAACAACTCGCCGCATGAAATCACCTCCGATAAGGCGGCAACGGAAGCTCCGCTACCGCCATCCTTAAATGGTCAGTTATCCGTTATTTCACAGACTTTCTCTTTTTAACATAAACATAAACGATAATTGTAACAACTCCGACGCCGGAGACAGAGAGTAATGCGATCCAAAGGAACATATTACTGTTATCTCCCGGTTCGGGTGTGCTTCCGGTTGCCGGGATTTCCACTGCCGGACGAGCATATCCGCAAACCATACATTCTTCGTGTTTAGAACCCTTTTCGGTTGCCGTAGCATCCTTGTCAATCTTCCACTCAAAATCATGAGCTGAAATGTTCAGCTTCTCGCTACAACCGGAGCAGGTATTCCAATGATTTGTTTCGTCGGATTCATACTTCGTAGTGTCTACATCGTGGGTATGTCCCGAAGCAGGAGTAATTACATATCCGCAAACAGAACATTTTATCGGGTCGGTTTCTGTTGCAGCCGCACGATCCGGTGTATGTGCAGCCTTGCTGCTGTCGATTAATACACCACAGCCTGCAACAGTACAAGTGTGCCAATGGTTTTCACTGTCATACTTCCATTCGGTGCCTTCGCTATGCCCGAGAGGATCACCTTCGGTTGCACCACAGGTATTACAGGTCTTAGGAGCGGTGCAGGTTGCAGCTTTCCAGTTGTGACCCAGTGCGCCACGTACAACACTGCTGTGGTCCGTAATTTCAACATTACCTGCTGCATCCTCATACCACTTGCTGCAGCCGGAGCATACATAGTATGCGGTGTTTCCGTCATTAGTGCAGGTGGCATCCTTGGCGGCAACAGGAGTCAGGCTGTGGGTGTGACCCAGTGCAGGAGTGATGATGTAATCACATTCAGTACACTTCTGCGGTGTTGTCTCGGTCGCCGCTGCGCCGGGAGTATGAGCTGCTTCGTCCTTCTTGTCGTGGCACAAAGAGCACTCATGCCAGTGACCGGACTTGTCGTTGCTCCATACGGTGTCATAGTCGTGCGGACCGTAGGTGGTGCTATTCCAAGTGGTAGTACCGATCTGATCGCAGTATGCGCAGTCATAGTAGTACTTCTTTACACTCTGGCAGTTTGTGCCGGTGCCGGCAACATAGTGTGCGGCATCTTCAATCTTCTCGGTGAAGCTGTGATTGCCGGCGGTGGTGCTGGTGTAATACTTATCGGTTGCCGCAGCGTCATCTTTCGCATTGGCATCGCAACGGGAGCATGCGTACCAGTACACATTGTACTCCGTGCATTTTGAAGCTGCAGTCTTCAAATAAGTATTGTTTTCCACCTTTTTGGTGTAATCGTGACCGAGAGCAGAACCGGCGGCTGTAAAGGTGTCGGCATCATTTGTGCTGATTGCTCCGCAGGAGCAGCTCTTGTAATATACTGCGTCGTGCGTACAGTCGGCGGGAGATTTCAGAGCTGCGTCCTTAATGGTTTCCTGATCGAAAGTATGGGTATGCGGTGCAGCCTTATAGGTCGCTTTCACGCTGACTTCGCCGGCAGGCATTGTGAAGGTGGTGGTTGCGCTGTTTGCGTCCGCAAGGGTGATGCTTCCGCTTACAACTTCCCACTTATCAAACACTTCACCGTCAGGAGCCGCATTTGCGGTAATTGTAACTGTTTCACCTTCCGCATAGTTACCGCTGCCGGTACCGTTTGTTACTGTTACTTTGTATGTTGCCGTGGGTGCCATGATATTGAACTTTGCGTCGGCATTAGCCGTCACGATCAGATCTTCAGTGTTCACAATAAGCTGATCTGCCGGGATGGTAATTGCTATCTGTTCGGTGCTTGCCGCTGTCGGCGTGCCGCTGATCGTAATAATAGCCATGGTTGTTCCGCCGTAGCTTACGCTCTGGCTGAGACCTGCAGGCAGATTGGTGATCCAGTTGCCTGACAGAGCAGATACAAATGTGTCATTTGTCAAATCGATAACAACCTGGGTTTCGGTAATGGCGGTTCCTATCGTTCCGTTAACGCTTACATTTCTTACTGCGGCAGAGTATATAGGCGTTGCGCCGATAATCTTTGCAGGGCTGTTTCCCTCTGCCAGATAGTTGCCTCTTGCCAGCTTATAAGCACTTACGCTTACATAATAGGTGCCTTCGCCGCCGCTTGCAATGTCGCTTGTCAGGTCAAAGCTTGCAGTAGAAATATTTCTTACAGAGCCTTTCTGAACTCCATCCTTCATAACCCAAACATCATATCCGGTAGCACCTGTAACGGCAGTCCATGAAATCGTATTACCACTCCACGCAAAGCCTGTTACCGTGCCGATAGAGCCCGGCATTTGTTTTTTGGCAGAAGAATCAAATCCGCTGAAGGTTTCACTATAATGTGCGGAATTATATGCCGCTACCTCAAAGTAGTAATACATGCCCGGCAACATATATTCCGAAAAATCCTTGGAATTGGTTGTGATATCGGTATTTGAAATAAGGCTAAATCCGCCTGAGCCCGAATCTTCGTTGGCATACAGAATAACTCTGTACTTGTCGGCGCCTGTAACTGCGTCCCATTTGGCAGTTGTGCCGTCCCATACAAGGTTTGTCGGCTTGTCAAGTGTGGTAACGCCGCCACTTGCCATAACAGTAAAGGATACAGTACCGGTTACGGTAACCTTGCCCTCTAAGTCCTTAAACTGTATGGTGGCTGTGTATGTGCCTGCCGAAAGACCAATTACAGGTTTCACTCTCCACGCCGTTGTTGTTGCTCCTCCGGCAAGCTCACCTGTTGAAGGCAGTGTTCCGCAGGTAAGCGTAAAGTTCGCTGCTCCTGCTCCTGTAAGGGTAACACAGTTTTCATCGATCTTCAGCGCGCCGGTACCGGTGTTTTTAATTGTAATGTAGTCACTGTCAACAAGGGTGTATCCTTCTTCCTTGCTCGTGCAGGTAACATTATCTACCGTTGCGGAGTAGGTTTCAGCAGCTGTCCATGTTACTGTAAACTCGTTGCTCTCAACCCATACGCCGGAGAACGAAACCATGAACTTATAGGTCTTAGTAACAGCGGTGCTCTGTGCCGGAATATACATTCCGTCGGGGTATCCTGACTTGTCGCCGCTGCCGACTTGAGTCGAACCCTCAAACCGCTGATACGTAGTTGCACCTTCCGGCCATGGGATAAATACCTCTGTTCCGACAGGCACTTCCTTATTTTCAATATGAGGTACTGTTCCTGTTCCGGGCGAGGTTGCCGTCACCGCGCCGATGTCGATGGTAATAGACTTGCTGATGCCTCCCTTATCCGTTACCTTAACGGTAGCTGTGGTAGCGTCACACACGGAAGCCCGGGTGTAGACCAGCTTGTTTTCAGCGTTGATGGACAGACCGCTGGGCTTTGTGCCCTCAAACTCGTATCTGTACTCTCCGCTGCCGCCGGTAGCGGTGAGTGCAACGGTTGCCGTGTAGCCGGTGCCTTTCGTACCGGCGGGAATATCATAATCCGCCTTATCCTCAAAGGTCAGCGGAGTGATGACCTCATACTTGTAATCCGCATATCCATAACCGCTTATGACAGACCGGGTGACAAGGAAGCTGTCATTTTCAAAATACTGTTCGCTTGCCGCGACATTTGTCCAATCTTCGTCTCCGATCTGACTGTCGCTCTTGGCGGCGTAGTAGGCGAAACCCATCCCATTCGTCAAACTGTAAGTGTCGGGCATATCCACGGTAATGGCAGCATTGGCGCCTACATTCAGCTTGTTGCCCCCCAAGAAACCGGACACAGAACTCCAGTTGGAAGCGTTTGGCGAACCCGAGCCGGTGTAAGTCAGGGTGATGGCCGTCTTGCCGTTCAGCGTGATGTTGCCTTTTGAAAGAAGACCGTTGGCGAGACCGGTGCTGGCGGAGCTCAGTGTGACGTTAAGCTCCGCACCCTCCGCCACGGTAATGGGGCCGCCCATAGTGCTCTTTGCGGTAGAAACACCGAACACTTGGGCTTCTGTGTCCGCTGCGGTAACATTCACAGTCACCTTGCCGCTCTGGAAGGTCAGGTTTTCAGCGGCGGCGGATCTGTCCAGCCAAATGCCAAAGACCTGCGTTAAACCGCTTCCCGCGTTGGTGTTCACAGTCAGGGTACCGTCGCCGATGAACGTCACATTGTCTGCATTTGTAATATTGATACCGACACAGACGTTGCCGACGCCACCTATAGGTGCACTGGTGGTGACGGTGTTGGTTCCCGTCAGCTTGACGGTCACATCATAGGCGTTGGAGCCGCCGATGATGATAGGACCGCTGTTATAGTCTTTCAGTTCAAGAACGCCGGTAGCCGGGTCATAGTGGGCGTTGTAATCGGTGCTGTCATCGGTTGTGTCTGCACTGCCGTTTTTGTAATACAGCTTATCCGAGGCAAAACTATGGCCGTTGACAGATACGGCACCGGCGCCTGTATATAGCGTGCTGTACGCCACCACGACCTGCTTGGTAGTGGAGTCCGCCTGAAACAGCTTGCCGCCGTTTGCATTGATGCCATCCGCAGTAGAGCGTAAGCTGCCCTCCGTGATCTTTGTGCTGCTGCCCAAGCTGAAATAGCCCTGCACGGGGAAAGCGTAGTAACTTACTTCGCTGCTGGTACTCTTGACGGTAACGCTGCCGCCGGAGGTCAGGTTGATCTGATGGACGCGGGTGGAGGAAGTGCTTTCATCCCCCTGCACAATCAGTGCCTTATAGTCGGTGGAGGTCAGGGACACCTTGGCATCGCCGGTGATCTTCACAAGGCCGGTCTTGTTGGCGCTGTCTTGGTCGAACAGCCAGAGTGCCGAACTTGCGGTGTTAGCTGTCACCGTTCCGCCGGAGATGGTGACGCCGTTGTTCCAGGAAACGATGCCGAGGCTGTCGCTTGTGGTAGAGTTGATGTTCACCGTGCCGCCGCTGATGTCCACATCTGCAAAGGCTGTGTCATGTCCCTTGGTAAAGGCAGCGATGCCATAATAAGCATTCGTCACGGTGACGGAGCCGCCGGTGATTGAAATGACGCCGTCGGTGTTGCCGCCGGAGCCACCGCTAGCAATTCCGTATACAATGCCGCTCCCGGTGCTGCCGCTGTCACGTGTAATTGTAACAGTGCCTGCCAGCTCAATGTCGCCGTTATCGGTAACGCTTGCGGTGTACGCGTTGTTATAAATGCCGTACATGTTGTTGCTTCCGTTGTTGGTTACCTTGACCGCCACCTCGGCGCCGCTATCCACAGTGAGCTTGCCGGTCTTACAGTAGAGGCCGCGGCCATCGGAAGTGCCGGTGATGTTCGCAGTGAGCTTTCCGCCGGTAACGGATAAGCTGTCATTGGCGTTGACGCCGTAAACCATTTTACTGCTATTAGCGTTGATGGTTACCGTGCCGCTTGTCATGGTGAATTTATTGCACTCAATACCATAAATCAAATTTGATCCGCCCGTAGCGTTGATGGTAAGACTGCCGCTGCCGCTGATATTGAGGTTCTGATTGTTGCCAAGGGCAATACCTTTGGCATTTGCATCATCAACTGTGATGGTGCTGGTTCCCTCAAGCACCAGGTTGAGCGTACTAAGCCCGGAGCCTTGGATATAGCCACCGTTGTAGCCACTCAGGGTCAAGGTCTTGGTGCTTTCTACATAGCTCCAGCCTGTGCCGCTGCTGTCGGCGGTGGAGCCTGTAATGCTGATGCCCGGCTCTGCCGCAAACACCGTGATGCTCATGAGCGGCAGAAGCCCCAGCAGCATAGCGCAGCAGAGCAGCAGGCTGAGAATCCTATTTATTTTCTGTTTCATAAAGGTTTTCTCCTTTTGATAATCGATTTTCCATATCTTTTTCTATTCCGTCTCCCGGCGTATGGCCTCCGGGCGGATCATGAATGCTTCCAAACCTGACTGAAAGCGGAACTCGAATCATATCAATACGAACCACCGCCTTTCCTTACAGACTGTCCATGACCGCAGCCATGTACTGTTCGGTCACGGTTCCAAAAAGGAAGGCGTCGATCAAACCGTCCCGTTTTGCCGACTTGACCTTTTCCGCCAGCTCGTTGTCTGCCTGATCGTCAACTAAAATGACGATTTTACAGTTCGGGTCGATTTTCTTGACCTTATCCCGGATAGCGAGCCGTTCTTCCAGCATCCAGGGGGTGTAACCGGTCGCTTCCATTAACAAGGCATAGGGCTTGAAGGTTTTGCATCGCTGCACGGTCTTGTCCGGATGCTCAGAGATTATGACCTGATAATCGTCCAGTTCCTGTGATAGCGTTCTCTGTATCGCCTTTGCGAAAAGCCCGCTCTGCATATCCAATAAGATTTTGCGCATATTCACATTCGTTCCTTCCTTGTTAGTTTACCTGCCTATGAACACAAGGCAAGGCGCTTATATATAGACTGCCTAAAGCGTGTTTGTACCGTTTACCCGGTATGATTTGCATAAAGCAGCTATGCTCTGACCTGCTGAAAATCGAAGTGTTTTTCGGCTGATACACAAAAAAATCATTTTGTCAAGTACATTATAAAGATTTTTTTCGCATTTTTCACTCCGAAAACGGAGGTTTTTGAAAAAAGGCAAAAAAATACCCGATTCACCGTAAATCCGATGAACCGGGAAAATGTTTTATATTATTCGTCTTTCAGAGCTGTGACGATCAGCTTGCTTTCTATGGCTGCCGCCATCAGCTCCTCCTTGCTGTCAAATCCGCACCGGCTGACCATATCGCGAATATGCCACCGTGCGGCGTCGCCGGTAATCCCCAGCTTCTGCCCAATCTCCGCAAAGCTCATGCCCCGGATATACAGGCGCAGAATTTCAAGCTGTATCGGCTTAATTTCACTTGATAAGATATCTTCCAGCTCCACGGGCGGTGTTTCGTCGGGGAAGCTGCGTTCTCCGTTCAGAACGCGCTCAATGACCGCCATCACTTCATCGTCCCCGTGATCCTTATAGCACAACCCGTCGGCACAGCCCGTCTTTGCTTTGGAAAGCACCTCCGGGTCAACCAGTGAAGTCATAATCACCACCTTGGTATTGGGGCAGCTCTCCTTAATCCGCTTTCCGGCGGCAAGCCCCGAATGGCGGTGGAGGGTCTGCACATCCATCAGCACCAGGTCAATCCCTTTATTGCAAAGCTGCTCCGCTTCAAAGGCGTCCCGTACAGCGCCCACCAGGTGAAAGCGCTCGTCGGCTGTAAACAGCTTGACAAAGTGCTCCTGTATGTATTTGTCATCCTCAACGATCAGGATATTGATCATAGATTGTCTTCCTCCTTCCTCGGAAGATACAGGGTAAGGGCAAACGCAGGGCGGTGAGAAATTATCATATCGCCGCCGGAAGCCTCTACACTCCTGCGCAGGGAGGAAAGGCCGCTGCCTTCCGTTATTTTATCCTTCGGCACTTCGCCGTTATTGGTAATCTGCACCTTCAGGATACCGATTTTCTCGGTGATCTTGACATTGACCCGGGTTCCTTTGGCATGACGGATACAGTTGGTGACGCATTCCCGCACGGCAGCCGTTATGAGCTGCTCCGCCGTGGTGTCAGGCGGGATATAGCCGTCCAGCGTCACCTTGACGCCGAGCTGTTTGGCTTTTTGCTGCGCTTCCTCAAAAGTGCCCTTTGCCGTGGAACGGCTCGCCGAAAGCATACCGACAGCCTCTTTAAGATCCTTCAGCTTTTGCTTTGTCTCAGTGGAGGAACTGTTTTTTACATCCTGAATTGTCAAAAGGCTACTTCCAAGGGTGTCGTGAAGCCAGACCTTCAGGGTCAGGCTCTCTTTTTCCCGCACCTCGTCCTCCATACGGGCATACATCTTTTGCAGCCGGAGGTTTACCTTTCTAAGTTCTTCGTTATTTTCACGCAGGCGGACATTGCCCTCATAGAGTTCGGTCTCGTCATGGGCTGCGAGCTGGACATAGCCGGAAAGTCCCTCGCCGTCGAGTTCACTGCGGCAGAAACGGTAGATCCTGCCGTCCCTAAAACGGTAGCAACCCGCTACATCCGTCATGGCCTCCACTTGGCTTTCCGATGGGGGCGAAGATAGGGCATCCGTCATGTCGCTGAGTGTCCGGGGAAGTCTATCTATCAGCAAGTGGGACAGTTCTGCCATCTTCCGGTTAATCAGAATGATATGTCCGTCTGCGTCCGCAAACAAAAGTCCCACCGGAAGATCGTCAATCGCTTCCTTGACCGACCATTCGTTGATTTCCCGTTTGCTGCGCCGCATTTCCGCGATAAGACTTATGACAGAATATGCAAAGGCGGCGACAAGGATACAAATCAGAGCCGACACCGGCAGATGAAAATCACTTTGGGGAACATGCTGATTATACCGGACAAGGAAGCAGAGCAGCATCAATAATCCGTAAAGCAGGACCCCGTCCAATATGGTATGTATCACCGACCGGCGGTGAAAAAACCGGTACAACGGCAAAACAAGCTGTGCCAGCACGCCAAGCCAAGTGATAATAATCACCGCCATCTGTGCGTAATGAGAAAGTTCGCAAAAGCAGGTCATCTTCCGGCACCTCCCCTCAGAGGCAGGATCAATTCCCACTCGTTCTCGTCCGACATCACAACCGAAGCGTCCGGCCACTCTTTCCCGAGCGGACTCAGATCCTCCTTGCAGCCGACGGTTACACGGATACGAAGCGTGCCTTCCACCACGCACATCGACACCGCACAGGAAGTGATGCTGCAAAGCGCCGCTTCCACCGCGTCCTCGAAAAAGTCATAGGCGGCGGACGCAATCTCGCCGGGCAGAAAGTCCCGCTGTGTATCGACAAACACCACGCAGTGCGCACCCATGGCTTTCAGGTAGCGGACAGATTCCTCAATGGCGTTCTTTAACTCGCCTTCAGGAATGTCAAACCCGTTTTGAATGGAAAGGGTCAGGTGCTTTTTGCGTTTGACATAGCCGCCGAGCACGGCGATCTTTGACAGGATGGCATTGCCTTTTTCCTCGTCTCCTTCCACCAGCTCGTACTCCTTCATCAACTGCGCAATGCGGTCGATTTGTTTCTGTGTGGAGGCGGTCAGCAGGTCATACAGCCGGTTCTGCTCCGCAGTCACCTTGCGATCCTTTTCCAGCACATACTCATGCCTCAGCATGGCGGTACGTTCTTCCAGTTCTTCCTTGGTCTCGGTCAGTTCTTTGCGCAGATTGGTCAGTTCGGATATATCCTCCATCCAGACCATATAGCCGCCGCCGATGGGAGCTGTGTGCAGCAGCTTCCCTTCGGACAAGGCTACGGGGGCATCCAGAGCTTTTTTGATCTGCTCCGCAGACAGATTTCCGGCAGAAGCGGAGGCATACCGCACATGAAAGATTTCGTCAACGATCTGAGCGCTGTTACCGACAGAAGCCTCAAACATTTCGTCATACCTTGTGTTGGTGGGAAGCAGTCCGCAATAGATGCAGCATTCCAGTACAGCGGCAAACAGCAGCGAACACGCAGAGGACAGGTCTCCTGCGAGAAGTTTTGTGACAGGATTCTCAACCATGTAGGTAATAATATAGTAAACCGTCAAAACTAAAGCTACAATCAACGGTGCAAATGCTCGGGGTTTACGCTTTATTTTGCCGCCGGAATACATCACATAAAACGAAGCAAATGTACATAGTGCAAACCAACCGAACACCATGAAATATCCGATTCCGTGTTGGTAATTGTCCGGCGAGAAATCATGCTGAGGGAAGGAAAAGGCGAACTCGTGAAGGTCATTCGTCATAATCATCAGGAAAAGTAAAGCGGCGGGGATATACAGCAGCTTAACCTGCCACTTCAGCTTGTAATCCTCCGTTTTTCCGACAAACAGGGAGGCAAACAGCATATACAGAGGGATCCCAATCAGCGGCAGATAATACAGATACCAAAGATACCGGCTGACATTTACATCCGTGCAAATGTAATACTTCATAACCTTAAAGCTCAGCCAAAGGATCATCAAAACGGCAATGCCGCACAGGTAGTGCCGTGCCTGCTTTTGAACCACTCGTTGGTATATGGAAAAGCCCCATGCCGTAATCAGCCCGATATGGAGCAGAGAGCGGATAAAGTCCGTGAACAACACATCATCAGAGGTGTTTTGATTGTTGTAAAGCCTGATCACAGCGGCTATCACAACGATGGCAGCCACAACGATATAGATTGCCTTATTGTTCTTGGCTTTCACTTTCCTCCGCTCCTTTCCGTAAAATTTATGCTGACAGGGGTTGTTTGTTGGTTACTGTGTAACCAACAAAGGGATATCCCTGTGCAAAATTGATATTTTGTCCGGCGTTTTTTCATCTGGGCATAAATATACATAGTAATTATAGCACATAGTTTTGGATTTGTCCACCCCGCTTTTTTGTATTTTTCGTAACTTTCGTATCGGTTTGGAAAAACGCAGGGTGTCAACCGTAGTAGTAAGAAAGGAGATACCGCAGCAGCAAGCATAGGGAGTGTAGCCACACTCCCGAAAATGCCCCTGCCGGTTCATTGCTTGCTGGGATAGTCCCAAACCCTTATTGGAAACGGAAAGGACGGTGAACGAATGGCAAACCGAACGAGAAGCATTGTGCTGCGTGTCCCTGTCACCGCAGAGGAACGGGCATTGATTAAGAAGAAAATGCAGCAGATGGGAACGCGTTGCTTCTCCGTCTATGCCCGGAAAATGCTGATTGACGGCTATGTTGTCAAGATTGATTACAGCGACATAAAAGCCATGACTGCCGAGTTGCAAAAGATCGGCACGAATATCAATCAGATTGCCCGACGTGTCAATGCAACGGGGACAATCTATGCGCAGGACATTGAGGACATTAAGGGGGTGCTGAATGAAATATGGCTGTCACAAAGATCCATCCTATCAAAAGCACCTTGAAGAAAGCCCTTGACTACATCACCAACCCTGCAAAGACAGACGATAAACTGTATGTGTCCTCTTTCGGCTGCGCGGTGGAAACCGCAGACATTGAGTTTGAGAAAACGCGGCTGCGGGCAATGAATAAGGGAAACAACCTTGCCCATCACCTGATACAGGCATTTTAACCGGGCGAGGTTACGCCGGAAGCAGCCCATGAGATCGGGCGGCAGCTTGCCGACAGCATCCTTGGAGGTAAATATGAATATGTGCTGACTACCCATATTGACAAAGGCCATGTGCATAACCACCTGATTTTCTGTTCCGTGGATTTTGCCGAGCATAGGTTATCATCTCCTTTCGCTCACTCTGCCTTGCTGCGCCGGATTGCGGTTTGTCTGCCCGGTTCATACGGACACTCGGCATATACACAAAACCGATATTTCCAGTGCGGACGGTAGAAGTGGCAGGTGTTACAATCCTCATGCTCGGTGCAGCCGTTCTCGTACCGGTCAAATCCGGGCTTGCCCTGCATGAACATTTCAAATGCGCGGCTTTTACCGCTCATAAAGTACATTCCGGCTGCGCCTCCTTTCTGGATTTGGGCAGAAAAAAACGCCGCAGACTCCTTTCAAAATCTGCGGCGTTAGGGTATACGAAAAGGGATGCTGCCTTGCGGTAACATCCCTTTTGTCGCTTGGTTATTCAATTTTTGAGCTAACCTGTTTGCCCTCTACCCTTAAAAGCCTTGAGTTTACTGGGTTTCTGCTTGTTTTCCTATGTCAACGCTCTTAACAGGGCGCTTTTTCAGTTTATACGATTCTTTGACGAAAGCACCAATTCTTCCTTCTGCGCATGGGTAAGCCGCTTTAACGCGGCCTCACGCTTCAATGCGCTGCTTTTGTCGCCGTATTCTTCGGCATATACTAATTTTACGGGCAGACGGCTGCGCGTGTATTTTGCGCCTTTTGCCGAATTATGCGCTTTTTCCCGCGCAATGGGATCGGTGGAATAGCCGCAGTAAAGCGAACCGTCCGCGCAGCGCATGATGTACGCAAAATGGATCACCTGCCAAGCTCCTCGTCTATCAGCACCAGATGGAATTCCTTTATGGCGCGGGTGGGGTATTCAATTATGGTGGTAACGCGGCACATGCGCTGCTCTGTATTGCAGTCGGCACAATGGCCAGTTATGCCGCAGGGCAGCTTATCAAGCTTAAGCCTGCGTGCGTTCGGTGGGCAGGTCTCGCGCTTTATGCGTGCTATGCCGTCGTCAAGACCGCCGTCAACAAATTTGTTTTTGCCAATGAAAAGCATGACCTTTTCCGGCCCTATAATCATGGACGCAACGCGGTTGCCTGTGCCGTCTATGTTCACCAGCCTCCCGTCGCTTAACAGTGCATTGGTGGATGCTAAATACCAGTTCGCTTTGCCCGCATCGTCCTGCGCCTTGCTGCGGTCTGATGCATACCAATGCGAATATACTTTGTTCCCGCGCTCGCTGAGCCGGTTATAAAGATCAAGATCGTTTTGAACCGTTACCGAACCGCCGAAACCAACGGATTCATCTTTTTTTATTAAGGAAAAGGCTAATTGCCTGGCTTCTTCGGCATCCTTAACAGAGTGTACTATAAAACCGCGTTTGGTAAGCGCGCTTTCAAGCGCTTCATAATTGCTGCAAAACATGATTTGACCTCCCAAATAACTTATTATTCTGATGGTATCACATTCATGGCATACTTGCAATTTAATTGTTTATCAAGTATTATTTTACAAGATAATGCTTGGAGGGATATGCATGGCATACGACCGTGAACTGATAAGGAACTTTTGCATAATTGCGCACATTGACCACGGTAAATCTACCCTGGCGGACAGGATGATTGAAATGACAGATACCGTGGCGCTGCGCGACATGGAAGCGCAGCTGCTTGACAATATGGACATAGAGCGCGAGCGCGGCATAACAATAAAATCGTCCGCAGTAAGGATGTTTTATACACATACCGACGGCAAACGCTATATGTTCAATTTGATAGACACACCGGGCCACGTTGACTTTAATTACGAGGTTTCCCGCAGCCTTGCTGCGTGCGAAGGTGCTGTGCTCGTCGTAGACGCAACGCAGGGAATAGAGGCGCAAACGCTTGCAAACGTTTATCTGGCACTGGATAACTCGCTTGAAATAGTGCCTGTGATAAACAAAATAGATCTGCCCAGCGCGGACGTTGAACATACTAAAAAGGAGATAGAGGACGTTATCGGCCTTCCGGCTGAAAATGCACCTTGCATATCCGCAAAGACCGGCCTGAATGTTGAACAGGTGCTTGAGGCTGTTGTGGACATCGTTCCTCCGCCGAACGGCGACATAAATAAGCCGCTCAAGGCGCTCATATTTGATAGCGTGTATGATAACTATAAGGGCGCGCTGAGTTATGTGCGTGTGGTGGACGGCGTTGTGAAGCCAGGCATGAAAATACGCTATATGGCCACGGGCAACGAATTTGAAGTGACGGAGGTTGGCATATTCTCGCCCACGCTTATGCCCATAGATGCGCTTGAAGCGGGTGAGGTGGGATATATTTCCGCATCCATCAAAAACGTGCGCGAAACAAAGGTGGGCGATACTATAACAGATGCGGACAATCCGGCGGATGCACCGCTGCCCGGTTATAAGCAGGCGAACCCCATGGTGTTCTGCGGCATATATCCGGCCGACGGCGCCGATTACGAAAATCTTAGGGATGCGCTGGATAAGCTTGTACTTAACGATGCCTCGCTTTCATATGAATCTGAAACGTCAATGGCGCTTGGCTTCGGCTTCCGCTGCGGTTTCCTAGGGCTTCTGCACATGGAGATAATTCAGGAAAGGCTGGAACGTGAATTTGACCTTGACCTGGTCACTACCGCACCTTCTGTCATATATAAGGTGGTCAAAACGAACGGCGACGAGGTGATGATAGACAACCCCACCAATCTTCCGCCGGTAACGGAAATAGCATACATGGAAGAACCGATGGTACGGGCCACAATAATGTCACCTTCCGAATACGTTGGCACTATAATGGAGCTTTGTCAGGATAAGCGCGGCGTGTTCGAGGATATGAAATATATTGAAGAAGGCCGCGTGAACATATTCTATGAACTTCCGCTGAACGAGATAATATATGACTTTTTCGATCAGCTCAAGTCCCGCAGCCGCGGCTATGCTTCATTTGATTATGAACTGAAGGAATATGCCAAGAGCGACCTTGTTAAGCTGGATTTCCTGCTGAACGGGGATATGTGCGATGCGCTTTCCACAATAGTGCATAAGGACAAAGCATATGCCAAGGGCCGCGCCGTTGCGGAAAAGCTTCAGGAGGTTATACCGAGGCAGCAGTTTGAAATACCCATTCAGGCCGCGATAGGCGGAAAAATAATCGCCCGCGAAACAGTGCGCGCCGTGAGAAAAGACGTACTGGCAAAGTGCTACGGCGGCGACATTACAAGAAAGAAGAAGCTGCTTGAAAAGCAAAAGGAAGGCAAGAAGCGCATGCGCCAGATTGGCACGGTATCCTTGCCGAGTGAAGCTTTTATGAGCGTGCTGAAGATAAACTGATATGGCAGGAATTTATATACACATACCGTTCTGCGTATCCAAATGCCGCTATTGCGATTTTGTGTCGTTTCCATGCGGAACGGAGGCAAAAAAGCGGTATGTCGATGCGCTGATACACGAAATGGCTATCGCGGCAAAGGAATTGCCCGAAAAACAGTACGACACCGTGTTTATTGGCGGCGGCACGCCCAGTACGCTTGAACTGGGCGAGATAATGAGTATAATGGCCGCGTTGCACGATAATTTTAGCATTGCAGAGGATGCGGAGATAACCATTGAAGCCAACCCCGGCACGCTTGATGCATGGAAGCTGGCGGAGTACCGTGAATGCGGCATAAACCGGCTGTCAATGGGGCTGCAAAGTGTGAATCCGCACATATTGAAGGCGCTTGGCCGCATACATACGCCGGATGATTTCCTCAATAGTTTGAATCTGGCCAAAGCCGCAGGATTTACCAACATAAATGCCGATCTTATGTATGGCCTGCCCGAGCAAAGCACAGAGGATCTGCTTGCGGCGATAGCTGTTGCGGCGGGAGCGGGAGTTACGCATATTTCGGCATATTCGCTGATAGTTGAAGAAAACACGCCGCTGTATTTTGACATAAACGGAGGCAGCGTGCTGCTCCCTGGCGAGGACGAGGCCTTTGAAATGTATGAAAAAAGCAAGGAAATGCTTGAAAGCCTTGGTTTCCACCGCTATGAGATATCAAACTACGCTAAAGAAGGCTATGAGTCGCGCCATAATCTGAATTACTGGAACAACGGCGAATATGTGGGCCTTGGGCTAAATTCGCACTCGGCAATGCATATTGGCGGCAAATGGCTGCGCTGGGCGAACAAAAGCGAATTTGAAGAATACCTTGCGGACACAGACGAGGGCAAGCGCCCACTTGCGGACGAACCGCAAACGATAGAACGCGCGGAGGAAATGTTTGAATGCGTTATGCTGGGGCTTAGGAAAACGGCGGGCATAACCAACGGCGAATTTGAAACGCGCTTCGGCGAAAGCCTGTTCACAACGTTTTCAAAGGCTATAGCGCAGCTTGACGAAAACGGACTGCTTATAAAAACGGCGGACGGCATACGGCTAAACGACAGGGGACTTGACATAGAAAACCTTGCGCTTATGCCGTTTATGGAGGATTAAATGTTAAAGAGCCGGCAATTTGCCGGCTTCTTATATTTTGCCCTAATTATCATTCATACCGAATTGCACAGAGCAAAGTTTTTTCTTCCATAATGCCTCCGCATGTATTATTTCTTCATCAGGGGTGGACTTGGATAATATTTGCAGTATGGAGAACTGAAAATGCTTATATCTATCGGGATGGTTGCATATCAAATCCTTCATAAGCTTATTATTCCCATGCAGCGAATCGACATAGAAGCGCCAACGCCCAAGCAGCCCGTCCTTGCCGTATGCCGAGCCGACATACTGGCTCCCTGTTTCCATATCCACAATTAGATATACTGCGTTAATGGCGGATAAGGCTGTTTGCCATAGCTCGTAATCGGTAGTGTTTTCAACTATTTCCTTCAGCTCGTTATATGTAAGCAACACCTTTTCATAGCCGATGAAAGGTTTTCTTGCAGAGGATTCAATGGATATAATGGGCTTTTCGGTAGTACCCTTCTGATGCCACATTCTTGCAGAGTTACCCCAATCAATTATCAGCTTTGATTCATACTCTTGAAGCAAGTCCATGTATTGCAAGTCATAGTACATGTTTTGTCCATCAAACTGTTCGGAAATAGGATAGCCATCGGGTATTGTGTCGGGAGTATCGGCTGTCGCTCCGTTAACCTTATAAAGAGAGTATAACCTTGCATAAGTTCCGCTTTCGCCGATGAATACGGCCCAATATAAGTAGCCTTTGCTAAAATTGGTTCTTTGATGAGCGGTATATTCGCGTACCATATCGCATTTATAGCACTGGTTAAAACTATAACTTGCCATAGGATGCCTGATCAATTTTACGGTTGACGGATCCAGACCGACCTTTTTCAATATATCCGAAAAACACAGAATAGACATTGTATACCCCCTAAATATGATGCTTTAATGCTCATTCTAAGCATAGCATCAGACGTGATAAACTGTCAAATAGCACTTATATTTAATTAGAGCGCGGGCATAGCATTTATAATAATTCCATCAAGTTAATGTTTCCGTTTTGTCACAAAGGATACGCCCTTGTACCTTGACTATAATGCAAGGTGGTACTATACTTTAACCATAAGTTAGCACTCGATGAAGATGAGTGCTAACAAGAACAAAGCGGAGCGGACCGTGGCGAAAGGAGGCGGTGAACAAATGGAGCTTGACGCAAGAAAGATGCGCATTCTTCAGGCGATAATAGACGATTATATTCTCACCGCGTCGCCCGTAGGTTCTCGTACCATTGCAAAAAGTACGGACATCGGCCTTTCAAGCGCAACGATACGCAACGAAATGAGCGATTTGGAGGAGATGGGCTTCCTTGAGCAGCCGCATACCTCCGCGGGAAGGATACCTTCCGATAAGGCGTACAGACTGTATGTGGACAGCATAATGCGCCGTTCCCAGCTGAGCCGGGATGAATTGAGCTTTATCAGCGAACACTATTCAAAAAAGCTTGGCGAAGTGGATGACATTGTGAAGCAAACAGCCTTCGTGCTTTCCAGCGTAACGCGCTATGCATCCATGGTGCTTTCACCGCGGCTGCATACGGCAAGGCTGAGGTACATACACTTGGTCGGCCTTGGCGAAGGGAAGGCGCTGCTGCTTATCGTTACCGATTCCGGTCTTACGCGGGATTCACTGATACGGATCCCTTACGGAATGGAGCAGAGTGAGCTTGAGCGTATATCGCTTATGCTAAACGCTAAGCTTTCCGATTGCAGGCTGGATGATATAATGGCAAGCCGCATGGATGATATTGCCGGGGAGTTGGGCGAGCATGCTCGGTTCCTCAACTCGATAATAAAATCGCTTGGCGAAAGCCTTGAGCAGAAAGCGAAGCGGGTTGAATTGAGCGGAGCGATGAATCTGCTCAGCTTGCCGGAATACAGCGACGTGGACCGCGCAAAGGACATATTGAGCGTTATGGAAAAGGGCGATGCGCTTTACGAAATGCTCAAAGGCCGCGAGGACGTTGAATTCACTATTAAGATAGGGCATGAAAACGAACTTAGCAGCATGAAGGACTGCAGCGTTGTTACCGCAACGTATAAAATAGGTTCGGAGCCGATAGGCACGTTCGGCGTGATAGGGCCGACGAGAATGAACTATCCAAAGGTGCTGGCCGTTATGGGTCACATCGGAAGAACATTGAGCGAAACGCTTACAAATATGCTTGATGAGGAGCGTAAATAGAAATTGGCTAAGAAGAAAGAGAATCCTCCCGTAGAGGAGAAAAAGACCGGCGAAGCTGAGAAGGCAGCCAATACCGCCGCCGAAAACGAAATTCCAGAAAGCGTAACGCTGACGAGGGACGAGTTTAAGCAGGTAAAGGAGCGTATAGATCAGCTTGAAAAGGAAAAGGAGAGCGACGTTGCGCTGCTGCAGCGGCTGCAGGCGGACTTTGACAACTATCGCCGCAGGAATGCTTCCATAGCGGCAGACAGCTTGGATGAGGGCGAGCGCAATTTGATAAAAGCTCTGCTACCGGTGCTGGATAATTTCGACAGGGCGCTTGCCGCCGTGCCGGAGGATGAAAAAACGGCATGGGTGGACGGAATGAAGCTTGTTTCCAAGCAGCTTTATGAAACGCTCTACAAGGCCGGGCTTGAAGAAATTCAGGCGGAAGGCCAGTTCGATCCCGAGCTTCACGACGCCGTGATGCAGGAGGAGAACGAAGATAAGGAAAGCGGCGAGATTATAGACGTTTTCCAAAAGGGTTACAAAGTTAAAAATCGCATAATTCGCCACAGCATGGTGAAGGTTGCGAAATAATAAATAAGAATTGAGATTTTTCAGGAGGAAATAGATTATGGCAAAGATCATCGGTATTGACCTTGGTACTACAAATTCTTGCGTGGCGGTTCTTGAAGGCGGCGAGCCTGTTGTTATCCCCAATGCTGAGGGTGCGCGCACCACTCCGTCCGTGGTTGCATTTAAGGGCAACGAAAGGATAGTCGGCAGCGCGGCAAAGCGTCAGGCTATCACCAACCCCGATAAGACCATCAGCTCCATAAAGAGAGAGATGGGCACTGCTTATAAGAAGAACATCGACGGTAAGGATTATACTCCGCAGGAGATAAGCGCAATGATCCTTCAGAAGCTGAAGCAGGACGCCGAAGCCTACCTTGGCGAAAAGGTAACTCAGGCCGTTATAACCGTCCCTGCGTATTTCAGCGATTCCCAGCGCCAGGCCACTAAGGACGCCGGCCGCATTGCGGGCCTTGACGTGCTGCGTATAATCAATGAGCCTACCGCTGCCGCGCTTGCTTACGGCATGGATAAGGAAACCAATCAGAAGATTCTGGTATACGACCTTGGCGGCGGCACGTTCGATGTATCCATACTTGAAATCGGCGATGGCGTGTTCGAAGTTCTGGCTACGCATGGCAATAACCGCCTTGGCGGCGACGACTTCGACCAGAGGCTGATGGACTATATTGTGCGTCAGTTCAAGAGCGAGACGGGCATAGATCTCAGCGCAGATCGTATGGCTATGCAGAGGTTGAAGGAAGCTGCCGAAAAGGCTAAGATAGAGCTTTCCAGCATGGTGCAGACCAACGTTAATCTGCCCTTCATCACGGCAGACAGCACCGGTCCTAAGCACCTTGATATGACCATCACCCGTGCCAAGTTCGAAGAACTTATCCATGACCTGGTCGAAAAGACCCGCGAGTGCATGAGCATTGCCATGAAGGATGCAGGCCTTACCAATTCCAATATAGATAAGGTTATACTGGTCGGCGGCTCCACCCGTGTTCCCTGCGTACAGGAGCTTGTTAAGAACGTTACCGGCAAAGAGCCCTTTAAGGGCATCAACCCCGATGAGTGCGTTGCTATCGGCGCGGCCATACAGGGCGGCGTGCTCGGCGGCGAAGTGAAGGACATTCTGCTGCTTGATGTAACTCCGCTGTCCCTTGGTATCGAAACTGTCGGCGGCGTATTCACCCGCCTGATAGACCGCAATACCACCATCCCCACCAAGAAGAGCCAGATATTCTCCACCGCTGCGGATGGTCAGACAAGCGTTGAAGTGCATGTGCTGCAGGGCGAACGCGAGATGGCGAAGGACAATAAGACCCTCGGTCGCTTCCAGTTGGCGGGCATAGCTCCCGCACCGCGCGGAGTACCTCAGATAGAGGTCAGCTTTGATATCGATGCCAACGGCATAGTGCATGTAAGCGCTAAGGATCTTGGCACCGGAAACGAGCAGAAGGTCACTATTACCGCCTCCACCAACCTGAACGAGGACGAGATAAAGAAGGCCGTGCGCGAAGCCGAGCAGTTTGCCAGCGAGGATAAGGCCCGCAAGGAAGAAGTTGAGCAGCGCAACCATGCCGACAGCCTTATTTACTCCACCGAAAAGACCCTGAAGGAACTGGGCGATAAGGTGAGCGCGGATGATAAGGCGAAGATTGAAGAGCAGGTAGCGGAGCTGAGGAAGCTGATGGAAGGCAATGACACCGCCGCCATCAAGGCCGGATGCGAGAAGCTGACCGAAACCTCCTACGAAGCCTTCGGCAAGATATATCAGCAGCAGGCCAACCAGCAAGGCGGCGCGGGCTTTGACCCCAACGCGGCTCAGCAGGGCAATGCATCAGCAAACAATGACGACAACGTTGTGGATGCCGACTACGAAGTAGTGGACGACGACAAGAAATAAGCATAACGCTTAAATAGCAAGATATTTTGCATAATGCGGGGGCGATTTTGCGGTCGCCCTCCGCGTTGTGCGTTGTAAGAAGATAAGGAGTTGGGGACAGTGAAGGAAGATTATTACGAGCTGCTTGGCGTGAACAAAAACGCAACCGACGACGAGATTAAAAGCGCCTTCCGCAAGCTGGCGAAGCAATATCATCCAGACCTGCACAAGGGGGCGGACAAGGAAGAGGCTGAGGCTAAATTTAAGCAAATAAACGAAGCCTACGAAGTGCTATCCGATAAAGAAAAGCGTGCTAAATATGACCAGTTTGGTCATGCAGCATTCGATCCGGCTGCGGGTGCGGGCGGATACGGCGGATACAGCACGGGCGGCTTTGGCGATTACAGCGATATTTTTGACAGCATATTCGGCGGTGGATTTGGCGGTTTCAGAGGCGCGCGTCAGCAAACGCGCAACGGCCCCGTCCGCGGCAACGATTTGAAATATAACCTTACGCTCACCTTTGAGGAAGCGGCGTTCGGTACGAAGAAAGAAATATTGGTTCCGCGTGAAGAAAACTGCCCTGAATGCGGCGGCACGGGCGCAAAGCCCGGCTCCACGCCCACCAAATGCTCCGCCTGCGGCGGTACGGGCCAGGTTCGCGTGCAGCAGAATACGATGTTCGGCTCATTCTCAACCGTGCGCACATGCGAAGCGTGCAACGGCACTGGCAAGATAATAAGCGATCCCTGTACGCATTGCAAGGGCCGCGGCCGCATGAACAAGAGCAACCGCATAAACGTTACAATTCCCGCCGGCATAAACAACGGCCAAACGCTTACCATGCGCGGCGAGGGTGAAGCCGGTATACGCGGCGGTGCGAACGGTGATCTTTACATCGGAATAAATGTAAGGCCGCATAAGCTTTTCAGCCGCAAGGGCTATGACCTGTATTTGGATATAAACATCCCCATGACTACGGCAGCGCTCGGCGGCGAAATACAGGTGCCTACGCTTAAGGGCAGCGTTAAATATAACGTGCCGCAGGGTACTCAGCCCGGCACAACGTTCAGGCTTAAAGAGCAGGGCGTACAGAAGCTGAATGCTGCCGGTAAGGGCGATTTGTTCGTGCGCGTAAACGTGCAGATACCCAAGCGGCTGAACGAAGAACAGCGCGGACTGCTTGAAAAGCTGGCAGAGGCCATGGGCGATCGTACCACAAACACGCCGAAGCCCATGAAGCGCACCATAATCGAAAAGATGAAGGACAAGTTCAGCCAGGACGACAGATAATAAAGCATACTAAAAGGTCGGGATATTCTCCCGACCTTTTGCTGTACGTTAAGTGTAATACTATCCCGGAGGCCACTGAAGCTCACGCCCGCCGAGAAGATGAATATGCAGATGGTTAACGCTCTGTCCGCCGTCCTTGCCCGTGTTTATAACAAGGCGGAAGCCTGCCTTTACGCCAAGCTGTTCGGCAACAGAGGATGCAACCTGCATAAGATGGCCCATGAGCGCGCCGTCGTCAACCATGGTAACGTTATCATAATGCTTCTTGGGCACTATCAAAACATGTACTGGCGCCTGCGGCTCAAGGTCATAGAAAGCTATCACCTTGTCATCCTCGTATACCTTTTTGGAAGGTATTTCGCCAGAGGCTATTTTGCAGAAAATGCAATTCTCCATTTTGTTATGGTTCCTCCTTCCGTATAAAATCAAATTTGCTTTATAATACCCGTCGCCCCGAAGCGGTTGTATCCGCTTATCGTAACGGGAACGATGGTGTTTATAAGCTTAGCGCCGTTCGGCTTTACGCCTACTTTAACGTATGTGTCGGTATGTCCCCAAATAAGGCCGTTCTTTTCTTCTTCAAAAAGCACATCCTGCTTTGTATCGACAAGGGATGAAATAAACTCGCCTTCAAGCTGCCTTGAAACAGCGATCAGCCGTTTTGCCCTTTCGTGCTTTTCGGCGGAGGACAGCTGATTCGGCATGCTGTATGCGGGCGTGCCCTTGCGGCGCGAATATGGGAACACGTGGATTTTTGAAAGCTTCTGTTTCTGTACGAACGCCATCGATTCTTCAAACTCCTCTTCGGTTTCGCCGGGGAAGCCGACTATAACGTCCGTGGTTATTGCGCAAAGGGGCATGGCCTGCCTAAGGCGGGCTACGCAGTCCGCGTAAAGGGCGGGGGAGTAGCGGCGGTTCATGCGCTGCAGCACACTTTCGCTGCCGCTTTGCAGTGAAAGATGGAACTGGCGGCATACAAGTCCGCTTTCGCTTACGGTCTTTATGAACTCATCGCTCAAAAGCTGCGGTTCAAGCGAGCCTAAGCGTATACGGACTATGTTTTTCAGCCCTTCCGCCTGCTTTATGGCGTCACTCAGCGTTATTGCGCCGCGCTTGTCCTTACCGTAGGACATAAGATGTATGCCCGTAAGCACTACTTCGCGGTAACCTTCATTATCCAGCAGTTCAAGCTGATGCCGTACATCTTCAAGCGAACGGCTCCTTACAGGGCCGCGGGCATAGGGGATTATGCAATATGCACAATATCTGTCGCATCCATCCTCTATTTTTAGATAAGCGCGCGTGCGCCCCTCGCGGCTCACGCTTAGGTTTTCAAATTCATCCTTTGGCCCGTGCGGCGTAACGGCGGAGGTTTTATCGCCGGCGTTTTCAGCAATGAGCTTTTCTGCCAGCTCAACTATCCTGCTGCGTTCGCTTGTGCCGAGTACCAACGATACTCCCGGCAGGCTCAGCGCTTCTTCGGGCGCCGTCTGCGCGTAGCAGCCGGTTATTATAAGCTTTGCATCAGGACAGAGCGAATGCGCGCGGGAGGCCATCTGGCGGGATTTTTTATCCCCTGTTGAGGTGACAGTGCAGGTGTTTATAACATAAACATCCGCAATATCATCAAAGTCAACAACCGTATGTCCGGCGTTTATGAACATTTCGCGCATGGCGTCGGTATCATATTGATTTACTTTGCAGCCAAGCGTGCAGAATGCAACCTTCATGCTTCGCCCTCCATGTGATACATTATTATTGCGGTTATAGCAGGGCCTGCCGTTTCCGTGCGCAGTATCCTGTGTCCAAGTGAAAAGGATTGCGCGCCGAGTGAGGCAAAAAGCTTTGCTTCTTCGTCGCTTATGCCGCCTTCAGGTCCGATTATCACGCCTACGCGCTTTATGTTGCCATCCAATGCATCAAGCACATTCTTTATTGAATGCTCGCTTTCAAGTTCGTATGCGAGCAGCAGCGCATCGAACGCGGCAGGGTCTATCTCCTTAGGCTCTATCAGCCCGCCTACGCGCGGGATAACGCCGCGGCGCGATTGCTTTGATGCTTCCATTGCAACGCGCTGATAACGCTCCAACTTCTTGCCGAAGTCTTTCTTGCTCAGCCTTACAACGCTGCGTTCCATCGCCACGGGAACTACCTCGCTTATGCCAAGCTCAACGCATTTTTGTATTATGGTTTCAAGCTTGCCTGCCTTAGGCAGCCCTTGGAACAGCGTAAGGGAGCATTGCGGTTCCGTAAGCGCAGCGGAGGAGGAGAGTATGTCAAAGTGTACCTCAGCCTTGCTTATTGCGGTTATTCTGGCGTGGTAATCCATACCAATGCCGTCGCACAGCATAACTTCATCCCCGGTCCTAAGCCTTAATACGGAAGAAATATGCTTAACATCCTCCCCGTAAAGCACGGCGGAAGAATCGGTTATATTCTCTTTTTCTACAAAGAAGCGGTTCATGTGCGTTTCTCCGCCAATATGGCGCGCCAGTCTCCGCCGCGGCGTATTTCAAGTATGTTCAGCCCTGCGGCGGTCAATGCGGCGGCAACCTCATCTTCACGAGTGTCTATTATGCCGGAGGTTATGAATTTACCGCCTTCTTCAAGCAGCTTCGCGGCATATGGCGCAAGCGCGATTATTACGGAAGCCACTATGTTTGCAGTAACTATCGGGTAGCGCTTGGCTTCTATTTTTTCACGCAGCGCGCTGTCGGTCAGTACGTCTCCTGTAAGCACGGTATAGCGGTCCCTGCCTATGCCGTTGAGCGCGGCGTTTTCATATGCTATGGTTTTGGCTATCGGGTCTATATCCACGGCTATAGCGTCCTTTGCGCCCAGTATAAGCGCGGCTATGGACAGTATTCCGCTGCCGCAGCCAAGATCAACCACACTGTCGCCTTCTTTAACGAGTTCGTCTATGTATTCAAGGCACATGCGCGTGGTGGGGTGCGAACCCGTGCCGAACGCCATGCCGGGGTCGAGCGACAATACGCGCCTGCCTTGGGCGTCGTATTTATCTTCCCATGATGGCCTTACAAGCAGATGCTTACCGACGGGGAAGGGCTTATATGCTTCCTTCCATGCGTTGAGCCATACGGAATCGTCAACCGTTTGCACTAGCATATTAAGGCTGCCCACGTCAAAGCCGAGAGCCATGCCCTTCAGCTCCGCAAGCGATGCTTTAAGCGCGGCAGCGGCAGCGTCCGCCGCGTCATCATCGTCAATATATGCCTTTACGCAGGGTTCGGCCGCGCAAAGCTCGTCCATGTCCGCAAAGTCCCAATATTTTGCGCTTTTCTGCAAAAAGTCGGCTATTTCTTCGCGGCCCTGAACTATTTCAAGCTGCTCCATGCCCAGCATTGAAAAGCGCGCGCATACGGCGTCCAGCCCTGCTTCGGTAGTGAATACGGAAATCTCTTTATACTTCATCAGCTTACTCCATTTCTGTTATCAACTGATATGATATTACATTTTGGCCTTGTTCGCAACCGCATTCGGTTGATTACTCAATGGCTGTATGGTAGAATTTGCTAAATAAAAGCATTGGAGGCAGAAGCTATGGAAATAGATTCCCTTGAAATAAGAAAAGTCGATAAGGATACGGAGTTTGCGGAAAAGCTGCTGGACTTCGTTGAAAACTTTTCGTGGAAAGAAGTAAAAGAACACACCGTAATGATGATAAAAAACTGGAGATTTACGGACTGGGAGACTATGTTTGCCGCAATAGCGGACGGCACAATCGTTGGCATGGCATCGTTTATGAAAACGGACTATTATCCGCTGCCGGAAATATACCCGTGGATATCGACCATATTTGTTTCCGAAGAATACCGCGGGCACAGAATAAGCCAAAGGCTGATAGACTTTGCCAATGATTATGCCAAGGCGTGCGGCTTTGACGTGACGTATATACCTTCCGAGCATGTTGGGCTTTATGAAAAGTTTGGCTATAGCTACGTTAAGGACATTGTAAACTACGGAAACGGAGCGGACAGGCTGTATTTTAAGCGAATATAATAATATAATGTAATAGACAAAATAAAACCTCCGCATGATTTATGATATGCGGAGGTTTTGTGCTTTTGGTTTACTTATTTATTGCCGCCGAAAAGACGGGTGAAGAAATTGCCTACGGAGGCGAAGAAGCTCTTTATGCTTTCGCCTATCTTGCTTACAGTCTGGCCTATTTTTCCGGCGTTATCGACCGTTTTGGCTATGCCTACAAGCTTATCCTTCAGCTCGTCCGTATCCAGCTTTTCAAGGCTGCGGCAAAGGGACACGAGCTGGTTCTTCTGCGAATCGTTAAGGGAAACGTTATAGGTTTCGCAAAGCTTATCTATTTCGGCCTTAACTTCTTCGTCGGTCATGGTCTGGGTCTGGTCAAGTATCTCTTTAAGCCCGTTTACAAGCCGCGTAGCCTCCTCGCTGCCTATGTATTCGGCCAGATTGCCCGTGGTTATCAGCTCTTCAACGCCGACTGCCTTGGCGATCTCATTAAGGCTTGAGCCGGTTATGTCCTCATACGCCTTGTATATGCCCGTGAGTGCAGCCGTGCCGGATACGTCAAACGGCGCGGTGACTATCACCTTTGCATCGGTTATGCCGGCGGTGGTCAGCGCATTGATATACATTTCGGAAGTGCACCAGTTGATATGCTTTGTGGTTATCTGCAATCCGCTGCCGGGCTCGCCAATCACTATATATGTGCAGGAAAGCGCAACCTTACCTATTTTCTTTTCGGGCGCTATGCCTTCAAGATAGGCGCGCTCATCGGCGTTGGTAACGGTTATTTCTATCGCGTCGCCGGGTTCAATGCCAAAGTCGGCATAAACCTTGGTGCGCTCTTCCGCGTCAAGGTCTGCGCCTATGGTAACGCGCGCGTCGCCCTGTTCCATGGCCGTTGCGCCAGCGGGCAGCATGCAAAGCAGCATGCATACCGCCATAGCTAATGATAATATTTTCTTTTTCATAAACAAGTCCTCCTTTAGGTTCCCGCATGGGAGCTAACAGGTTAGATTATACCACATTTTTTATTGAGACGTATTAACAGGATGTGAAATTTGGCAATGCTAAAGCCCCAATTTTTGCCATAATATGGCGCTTTGGCGCATAAAAATGCCCGCCGCGGGCTTTTCGCCTGAGACGGGCATAGTTTTGGTTGTTCAGACAGCTTTACGCCTTCTTGGCATAATGCTTGCGGGTAAGTATGTAGATAGGCAGACCGATAAGGGTCACGGCTATGCTGCCCAGGGAGAGCAGGGTGGCCTTGGTGCCGCTGAGGAACAGCTGACTTACCATAACATACAGACCGCTGACGATGGCCAGTATGGGGATAACGGGGTAAAGGGGAACCTTGTACTTGCGGTCAAGGTTCGGCTGCTTGCGGCGCAGAGTCATTACGCACGCGAAGGTCAGAGTGTAGAATATCCAGCAGGAGAACACCGCCAAGTCGGTCAGCATATCAAACTGCTGCGTGATGGAATACAGGCAGCCAAGGAAGCCGACCAGTATGATGGAGTTGGTGGGAACGGAGTTCTTGTTCAGCTTGGCAAAAGCGCCGCTGAAGGGGATGGACTGAGTTTCGCCAAGGTAGTAGGCAACGCGGGAGCCGGAAAGCAGGAAGCCGTTTGCCGCACCTATAACGGAAATTATGATACCAACCTTTACCAGCGTGCCGCCGACAGGCCCGAATATTCTCATGGCAACTTCGGCCGCGGGGGACTGATAGTTCATCAGTTCATCGGCGGGGATGACCCACAGATAAGCCATATTGATTATGAAGTAAACGGCCATTATGATGGACACGCCGCCAACGATAGCGCGGGGCAGGTCACGGCCGGGGTTCTTCATTTCGCCGGCGATAGCGCCAACGTTGGTCCAGCCTTCAAATGCGAACAGAACCGCTATAAGCGTCTGGCCAAGTACTGCGCCGGTGCTCAGCTGCGCACCGGTGGCGGGGTCGTTACCGACCATGGGGGTGAATATGGGGTGTCCGCCTTCGCCGAGTATGAAGCCGAAGATCATCAGCAGTACCAGCGGGATAAGCTTGCAGATGGTGGAAACTATCTGCACGCCGGAAGCGGTCTTATTGCCAAGGGTGTTGATGGCAACAAGAATGATTATAACGGCCATGCCTATGGGCAGCGCGTACTGGGAACCGACATATTCGGCCAGCTCCTGACCAACGCGCACGCCGTAACCGGCAAGGAAGGCAGGGTAGAATATGATTACCTGCATCCAACCGGCAAGAAAGCCGATCTTATCGTTGTAAACTTCGCCAAGATAGGTGACCATGCCGCCGGTCTTGGGGATTAGCACTGCGACCTCGGCAAACGTGAGCGCGCCGAGAATGCTTGCTACGCCGCCGATTATCCATGAGAGCATACCCATACCGGGTGCGCCGCCGGTGGCCTGATAGATGGCGTAAGGCTTAAAGAATACGCCGGCACCTATGACGCAGCCGACAACGATAGACATTGCGGACATTACGCCAAGGTTCTTTTTGAGTCCTTGCTTTTCCATTGTTAATGAAACCCTCTCTGTCTTTTTTACAATCGAAATTGTTATTTTTTGCGCAATTCTATGCGCCTTTAAGAATATAGAACAAAGTTAACAAAATGTCAATGGTATTGTTACTATTATTCGTATAAATGATGATAATATGTCAAAATCATATGCCTCCTTATGTTTATGTATATATGCTTAACACCGTGATATATTCATAATTATATGATATAATTAAAAACTTAAGAAGTGTAAGAAAGGGCGGTAAAGCGGCAATGTATGCAAAGGTAATGGTGGACGTTGCGCACAGCAATGTGGACAGGCTGTTTACATATGAAGTTCCGAATGATCTGGCCGTGACCGCCGGGCAAAGGGTGCTTATACCGTTTGGCGGGAACAACCGCAGCATAGAAGGCTTTGTGCTTGAATTGAGTGAAAATGCGCCCGATAATATCGGCACTATAAAGCGGATAGTTCGCGCCATGGAGCCGTATCCCGCGCTTACGGCTGAGCAGATAGAGCTTGCCAAGTGGATAAGCAAAAGCTACCATTGCCTGCTTGTTGAGGCGCTGCGGCTTATGATACCGGCGCAGCTTAGGGGCGGCAGGGTTAAAGAAAAGACCGAGCGCATAGTGCGCATAAACGCGGACATAGACCCCCATCAGGCGCTTGATTCGCTGAAAAGCAGCAGCGGGGTATCCCGCGCGCCTAAACAGAGCGAGGTGCTGGAGCTTTTATGCCGTATGAACACCGCCGTAAGCGTTGCGGACATCAATGCGTTCATACCAAACGCAACGGCGGCTGTAAACGCATTGATAAAGAAGGGGATACTAACGGACGATGATTATGTCGTCTATCGCGATCCGTTCGCAAGCGTAAATATAGCGCCGAGCAAGCCGCCTGAGCTTACGGCAGATCAGCGCAGCGCGCTTGAAGCAATAAATAAAAGCATAGACGGCCGATCAGGTACAAGCCTTCTGTTCGGCGTTACGGGCAGCGGAAAGACGGAAGTTTATATGCAGGCCATAAGCCATGCCCTGTCATTGGGCGGGCAGGCGATAGTGCTTGTGCCGGAAATATCGCTCACGCCGCAGGCAATGCAGCGCTTCCGCAGCCGCTTCGGGGAGCGCGTTGCCGTGCTGCACAGCCGACTGTCCTATGGCGAACGGTATGACGAATGGCGCAGGATACGCCTTGGCATGGTTGATGTTGTAATAGGCGCGCGCAGCGCCGTGTTTGCCCCGCTTGAAAGGGTAAAGCTGATTGTAATAGATGAAGAACACGAGCAAAGCTACCATAGCGACCATACCCCGCGTTATGGCGCGGCGGAGGTGGCGCAGAAGCGCGCTGAGCTGAGCGGCGCTGCTGTTGTGCTGGGCAGCGCAACGCCGTCCGTAGGCACGTTTAGGCGGGCGCTCAGCGGGCGGTATTCGCTGATAGAGCTTCCTAACCGCGTGAACAACGCCCCTTTGCCGAAGGTAAAAATAGTGGATATGCGCGCGGAGTTCTTGAAGGGAAACAGCAGCGTGTTCAGCGAAGCGCTGTACGGCGAACTGAAGCGCTGCTTTGACGCGGGAGAGCAGGCAATTTTATTTATGAACCGCCGCGGATATTCAACGTTTGTATCCTGCCGCGGGTGTGGATATACGCTCAAATGCCCCGATTGCGATGTATCCATGACATATCACAAATACGAAAACGTTATGAAATGCCATTACTGCGGCCGCACGGCAAGAATACCGGCAAAATGCCCGCAGTGCGGCAAGCCGTATCTTAAATATTTCGGCGTTGGTACGCAGCAGGTGGAGGAGCAGCTTAAGGAGCAGTTCCCCGGCGTTACCGCGCTCAGGATGGATTACGACACTACGCAGGGCAAGGACGCGCATTATAAAATACTTGATAGGTTTATGCGCGGCGAAGCGCAGGCGCTGATAGGCACGCAGATGATAGCCAAGGGGCTGGATATACCCAACGTTACAACGGTTGGTGTAATTGCGGCGGATACGATGCTGCATGTGCCGGATTACAGGAGCGCGGAGCGTACGTTCCAGCTGCTTACGCAGGTGGCGGGCCGCGCGGGCCGCGGGGAGCGGGAGGGCAGCGTTATCGTGCAAAGCTACACGCCTGAGCACGCCGTGATAGAGCTTGCGGCCAATCAGGATTACCGTGGCTTTTATGCTTATGAGATAGCATCGCGCCGTGCGGGACTGTTTCCGCCGTTTTCGCTGTTTATAAGAATAGTGTTTACGGGAGAGAACGAGGCCGCAATAGATAACTTGAACGAGCGCTTTGCGGCGGAAATGAAGCAGCGCATATATACCGCGCTTGATGCTCAGGGCGCAAGCCGGCAGGAGCTGCTTTTCATGGTGGCGTCGCCCGCGCCGATGAAAAAACGGCAGGGGCTGTTCCGATACGAAACGCTTATGAAGCTGGTGCGCACAAAGCATACTGCGGCGGTTATAGACGCAATATATACCCTGTGCAACGAACGCCGGCGCAGCGAGATGGGAAACGTGGAGATAAATCCGGCGGATATGTTCTGAGTATTGATTCTTGGGGCTTTTGCGGGTTATAATATTTTGATGCAATTATGGAGGAGAATATATGGCTAAAAGACGAATCATGACCGGCGATGCAGAATGTTTGTACAAGGTTTGCCGGAAGGTGGATAATTTTGACAAGCGTTTGGCCGTTTTGCTTGACGATATGGCGGAAACTATGTACGACGCCGAAGGCGTTGGCCTTGCCGCACCGCAGGTGGGCATACTTAAGCGCGCCGTGGTTATAGACTGCGGCAACGGCCTTGTGGAACTCATAAACCCGGAAATATTGGAAACAAGCGGTGAGCAGGGCGGATATGAAGGCTGCCTGTCCTTTCCGGGCGAAAGCGGCTATGTTGTCAGGCCCAACCATGTGCGCGTGCGCGCAATGAACCGCTTTGGTGAAGAATGCGAATATGAAGGGGAGGGCCTTTTTGCCCGCGCCATACTGCACGAGACGGATCATCTTAACGGCCTTGTATATAAGCGCCTTGTTACCGAAGCGCCCGAAGGATACGATGAAAACGAGGAAGATGAATGAAAATAGCTTTTTTAGGCACGCCTGATTTTGCGCTGCCTTCGCTGAAAATGCTGCATGAGCGCGGGGACGACGTGGTCGTGTTCACACAGCCGGACAAGCCCGTTGGGCGCAAGGCGGTAATGACCCCGCCGCCGGTAAAAAAGGCCGCGTTAGAATACGGCATGAAGGTTTATCAGTTCGATAAGATAAAAAGCGAAGAAGGTGTTGCCGCGCTGAAGGCTGAAGCGCCGGAGCTAATGGTAACGGCAGCCTTTGGGCAGATACTCAGCCGCGAAAATCTTGCCGTGCCTAAGTATGGCTGCATAAATGTGCACGGCAGTCTGCTGCCCAAATACCGCGGAGCCGCGCCGATACAGTGGGCTGTGATAAACGGCGAAAAGATAACCGGCGTTACCACCATGCTTACGGATATTGGGCTGGATACGGGCGACATTTTGCTGAAGAAAGAAACTGAAATAGGTGAAAACGAGACTGCCGGAGAATTGTTCGACCGATTGGCCGAAATGGGCGCGGAACTGCTGAAAGAAACAATAGAAGCGCTCGAGCGCGGCGAGCTGAAGCCGATAAAGCAGAACGAGGCGGAGGCAACCAAGTGCGGCATGATAAAAAAGGAATACGGGCATATAGATTTCTCGCGCGGCAAGGAGGCTGTGCATAATCTGGTGCGCGGAATGAATCCGTGGCCTTGCGCATATGCAATGCTTGAGGGCGAAGCGGTAAAAATATGGAAAACGCGCCATAGCGATGCGGAGCCGAGCCGCGGCGAACCCGGGCTTATATTGCGCGCGGACAGGTTTAACGGCATACTTGTGGACTGCGGGGACGGCGTGATAGAAATACTTGAACTTCAGTTCCCCGGTGCCAAGCGCATGGATGCGGCAAGCGCAGTGCTTGGACATAAAATGGGCTTTAAGGTGTTTGAGTGAGCACGCGGCGCGTTGCGCTGAATGCGCTTTCAGACATAATAGATAACGGCGCGTATGCCAATCTGTGCCTTAAGCGGGCGGAGCAGGGGATGAGCGAGCGGGATGCGAAATGGGTTTCCGCCGCGGTGTACTGTACGTTGGATCATCTTATGATGATAGACAGGATAATCGCTTCCCACGCTAAAGGCAAACTGGATAAAACCATACGAAACATACTGCGCCTTGGCGTTTGCCAGGCAAAATATATGAACGTGCCGGACAGCGCCGCCTGCAACGAATCCGTGCGCCTTGCCAAGGAAGTGGGCAAGGGCGCGCTTTCGGGTTATGTTAATGGCGTTATGCGCTCCGTTTGCAGGGATACCGAGCTGCCGCCGCTTCCAGATGAACCGGTTGAGCGGCTGAGCGTTGAATATAGCTGGCCAAAGTGGCTGGCTGATGAGCTTGTTGCCGATTACGGCATAGCCGAAGCCGAAGGTATAATGGCGCAGCAGACGCATGATTTCTGCATACGGGCGCAGTGGCCCTATACCGCGGATGAACTTGCCTGCGCGCTCAATGATAGAGGAATAGGCTTTAGGCGCGGCAAAATAGACCCAAACGCATTTTGCCTTGAAAACGGCTTTAATGTTGAAAAGGAACCGCTGTTTACAGACGGTAAAATAACCGTGCAGAGTGAAAGCGCTATGCTTGTCTGCCGCGCTATTGAGCCTAAGGCTGGAATGAGAATACTGGACGCATGCTGCGCACCCGGAGGGAAAACGGCATATATGGCTTCGCTTGCGAAAAACGGATGCAGCATTACGGGCTTTGAACTGCACGAGCACCGGCGTGAACTTACGCTGAATACGCTCAAAAGGCTGAATGTCGAAAACGCAGAAATAGCGCAAAAGGATGCATCGGTATACGATGATGCGTACTGCGGTGCATTTGACGCGGTACTTGTGGATGCGCCGTGCTCCGGTCTCGGTGTGCGTGGTAAGCCCGATGTTCGCTACGCCAAAACGAGCGGAATGATAGATGCGCTTAGCGAATTGCAGCTGAAAATACTCAATACATGCGCGCGCTATGTTAAAATCGGCGGCACGCTTGTGTATTCAACGTGCACCGTGTCAAGGCGCGAAAATATTGGCGTATGGGAGCAGTTTCTTGTCGAAAATTGCAACTATGCTCCGGGCAATATGGAAAATATATTGCCCCATGATATGCAAAGCCGCGCAGAGGACGGGCGGATACAGCTGCTGCCGCAGCATGACGGAACGGAAGGCTTTTTTATAGCCAAATTTATACGCAGGAGATAATGATGACGGGGCTTGTTTCAATGGACACGGCGGAGCTTGAAGCACTGCTGAAAGAATGGGGCGAACCGCGCTTCCGCGCGAAGCAGGTTTTTTCATGGCTCAGCCGCGGAGTAAAGCCTGAAAGCATGACCAATCTGCCGAAACCGTTAAGGAGCAGGCTGAGTGAGCTTGCGTTCGACGGGGCGGAAATATACGATAAGTTCATATCTCAAAAGGACGGTACCATAAAATACCTGTTTTCGCTAAGCGACGGAAACATTGTTGAAGGCGTGCTTATGCGCTATCATTACGGCAACACGCTTTGCATATCAACACAGGTTGGCTGCCGCATGGGCTGCGCGTTTTGCGCATCCACGCTTGAAGGCTGCATAAGGAACCTTACTCCTGGAGAAATGCTTTCGTTTGTTGCGCTTGCCAATGCCGATGTTCCCGCGGAGGAAAGCAGAGACAGAAGTGTAACGAACATAGTGCTTATGGGCAGCGGCGAACCGCTTGATAATTACGATAATACGGTCAAATTCCTGAAACTTGTCTCCTCACCTGACGGAATGGGCATAAGCCCAAGGAATATTTCGCTTTCAAGCTGCGGCCTTGTACCAAGGATAGATACATTGCCGCAGGATGCGCCGCATGTTACGCTTTCTGTATCGCTCCATGCGCCCAATGATGAAATACGCAATAAACTGATGCCTATAAATAAGGCATATCCGATCGCCGAGGTACTTGCTGCGGCAAGGCGATATGCCCAAACAACGGGTCGGCGTGTTGTGTTTGAATACGCGCTGGTAAAAGGGCTTAACGATTCGCAGGCGAACGCCAACGAATTGGCGGCCCGCCTTAGGGGGATGACATGCCATGTGAATCTTATTCCGCTTAACCCCGTAAAGGAGCGCAACCTTTTAGGCACCAGTCGAAAGGAAGCGGAAGTGTTCAGAAAATGGCTTGAGGATAGAGGAATATCCGCAACCGTTAGGCGTGAAATGGGAACCGATATAGACGGCGCCTGCGGTCAGCTTAGGCGGCGCGTGCTTATGCAAAGGGAGGAGCAACAATGAAATATGCTGCAAAGACCATTACCGGTATAAGAAAGCAAAATCAGGACGCCGTTTTTATACCCGAAAGGGGCATGATAGCCATCGCTGCCGTTGCGGACGGAATGGGCGGCCATAACGCGGGCGATATTGCAAGCGCGCTTGCAATAAAAACGCTGGTGGAGAATATGCATAAAAACGCGCCCGGAACTATTCGGGAGCGGCTTATAAACGCGGTGAACATGGCCAATTCAGCCGTGTATGAGCTATCCTTCAGCGATGAAGGATACCGCGGCATGGGTACGACGCTTGTGGCTGCGGTGCTGGAAGAAAAGCGTTTTATCGCGGCAAACGTTGGCGATAGCAGGCTCTATCATTATGATGGGCTGCATCTTAAGCAAATAACTGAAGATCATTCGTATGTTGCCCAGCTTGCGGCGCTTGGCTATATCACGCGGGAGGAAGCCGCGCGCCATCCTCAGCGCAATATTATAACCCGCGCTGTAGGCACACGTCCAATTGAGAGGGTGGATGTGTTTGAATGCGCATGGGAAAAGGGAGATAAGCTGCTCATATGCACGGATGGGCTTTACGGTGAACTGAGTGAAGATGAACTGGCGGACGCACTCGGCCGATCGGCTGAAGAATTGCAAACAGCGTGCGATGCGCTTGTCGAACGCGCGCTGAAAGCCGGCAGTCGGGACAATATAAGCGCCGTAATAATATATAACGATGGGGAGAATGCCGAATGATAGGAAGAGTAATTTCCGGAAGGTATACGGTAGAATCCCTTATAGGCTCTGGCGGAATGGCGAACGTGTATAAAGCGCATGACAACATGCTCAACCGCACGGTCGCGCTTAAAGTATTAAAGGAAGAACATCGCGGGGACATGGAGTTCGTGCGCCGCTTTGAGCATGAAGCGCGCGCCGTGCTCAGCCTTTCGCATGAAAATATTGTCCGCTCCTATGCCGTTGGCGAGGATGGGGATATAAGCTATATAGTGCTGGAATACGTTGAAGGCAGCACATTGAAAGAATTGATAAAGAGCGACGGGCCAATGTCTCCCAAGGTTGCCGTAAATATAATGTGTCAGGTGCTAGATGCGCTGTCCCATGCGCACCAGAAGGGAATAATACACCGCGACGTTAAGCCTCAGAACGTTATAATCACCCCGCGCGGCAGGGCGAAGCTGACCGATTTTGGCATAGCGAGGGACGTTGCGGCCACCACGCGCACGTTCACCGGATCGAACGTCGTTATGGGGTCGGTGCATTATATTTCTCCGGAGCAGGCAAGGGGAGAGGATGTCACCGCCGCATCGGACATTTATTCGTGCGCAATAATGCTTTATGAAATGCTTACAGGGCAGGTGCCGTTCGGTGGGGATAACTCCGTGGCTATTGCTCTTAAACATTTGCAGGAGGATATAACGCCGCCGTCGGAACTCAATCCAAGGGTTCCGCGCGCGCTGAGCGACGTTGTGGTGAAGGCCGCCGGCAAGGAGCCGAGCCAGCGCTATCCTTCCGCAAGGCAGATGAAGTACGATCTTCTTAGGGCGCTGCGCGAGCCGCACGGCAAGTTTGCCCGCATATATAACCATGATGAGCACGGCAAACACCGCATGAATCACGGCGTGATGAATATTGTGGTTATGCTCATTGTAGTGCTTGGGCTTTTCACGGCGCTGTTTTTCATTGCAAGATCAGTACGTGAAGACAAGGGCTTCACGGTAGCCACGGAATACATAATTCCTACCGTTACCAACAAAAAGCTTGAGGAAGCCATAGGTATAGCGCAGCTTAGAGGCTTTGAAATATCGGTTGACGAATATAAGCCGAGCGATATAGATGAAGGCACTGTGCTGGAGCAATCCCCTGCCGCGGGAACAAACGCCAAGCAGGGCGATACGATAAGCGTTACCGTAAGCTCCGGCAGCGATTATGTTACCGTTCCGGATCTTACGGGAAGGACGCTGCAGGATGCTACGGATCTTGTATGGGGCATGGATCTTCAGCTTGGCGTGCCGCAGTATGTTACGAGCGATCTGCCGTACGGCCAAATAGTCAGGCAGGAGCCCGTTGCGGGCACGAGCACGTTCGCTGGGGATAGAATAGAAATATGGATAAGCGGTACGCCCGGCAAAGCTACACAGATGCCAAACGTTATGGAGCTTGATCTCAGCAAAGCGATAGCGCTGCTCAGGGAAGAAGGCTTCAAGCAAATACGCATACGCACTGTGCAGCCGGACAGCCAGATAGCGGCCGAAGAATCTGTCGTTGCGCAGAATCCGTCCCCGAACATATCCGTTGCTGCGGACGCGGTCGTTGAATTGAGCGTTTGCCGGTCTCAGCTTGGCAATTATGCGGCGGATGTTGCCTTCAATTTGGATATTGCGGCAGGACCCGGCGTCGTAACAGTAACAGCAAAGCTTGAGGATGGGCTTGAGCTGGTGATATATGAAACCACGCTGCCCGTAGGTTCGCAGCAGAGTGTTTCATTCACCGCGTATTTGCAAAAGGCCGGCCAATACGAATGCACCGTATATGTGGATGGCGTGGTCGTAAGGAGCGGGCAGATAGGCTTTGAATACAGGAGATAATGCATGGCTGATACAGGGCTGATACTAAAGGGCGTAGGCGGCTTCTATACCGTGCTTAGCGATAACGGCACGGAAATAGTATGCCGCGCACGCGGAAGGTTCAGGAAGGATGGTATAACGCCCGTGGTGGGCGATAGGGTTGAATATGTTGAGGACGGCGAGGGCCGCTCGGTCAGTAAGATACTGCCGCGGCGCAATATATTTATTCGCCCTGCCGTGGCCAATTTGGATAAGCTTATAATAGTCGCCTCACTTTCCGCGCCGAAGCCCGACCTTATGCTGATGGACAAGCTTATTATTCGCTGCGAAAAGCATAATGTTGAGCCGGTGATAGTGCTGAACAAATGCGATCAGGCTGATGCGGATGCGGCGGAGGATATCCGCGCGCAGTATGCACCGGCGGGGTATACCATTATTACCGCATCGGCCGCCAAAGGGGACGGCGTGGACGCTATAAAAGCTGAGATAGCGGGGAACATATGCTGCTTTGCGGGGCAGAGCGCCGTGGGCAAATCCTCGCTTATAAACGCCATTGTGCCGGAACTTGCGCTTGAAACGGGCGGGCTGTCCAGAAAAACGGACAGAGGACGGCATACCACGCGCCATGCGCAGCTTTGGCATGTATGCGGCGGGGCGGTGCTGGATACGCCCGGGTTCAGCTTGCTTGAAGCGGACGAGATGGAGCCTAAGGAGCTTTGCGAATGCTATCGCGAAATGCGCGGCAAACGCATAGGCTGCCGCTTTGGCGAATGTTTGCACCGCAGCGAGCCGGACTGCGCCGTTAAACCGCTTATAGGCACTGCGCTGTCGCCGGAGCGATATGAAAGATACCTTATAATACTTGATGAATTGATAGAAAAGAGGAAACACAAATATGATTAAGATCGCCCCCAGCCTGCTCTCTGCCGATTTTGCGAACATGGGAGGAGCCACAAGAAAGCTTGGCGAATGGAATGCAGACCTTGTGCATTTCGACGTAATGGACGGCACGTTCGTGCCCACGATAACGTTTGGGCCGGCCATGTGCGCCGCCATACGCCCGTATACAGAGCTGCCTATAGATGTGCATATAATGGTGGAGCATCCGGAAACATATATAGACCAGTTTGCCAAGGCGGGCGCAGACTATCTTACGTTCCATGCAGAGGCCGATGCACATGCGCACAGAACGCTTCAGGCAATACGCCGCGCGGGCATGAAGGCCGGCGTTGCAATTAATCCCGGCACGCCTGTTGAGATGGTGCAGTATCTTTTGTCCATATGTGATTTGGTGCTGGTTATGAGTGTTAATCCGGGCGCTGGCGGACAGAGCTTTATTGCGGAAGTACTGCCGAAAATAGAGTGGCTTAAAAAGCAGCGTGAAGCACACGGCTATACATATGAGATAGAGATAGACGGCGGCATAAATGCGGACACTGCGAAGCTTGCTGCCAAGGCGGGCGCGGACATACTGGTATCCGGAAGCAGCGTATTCAAGGCGAGTGATCCAAAGGACATGATCGCGCGGATGCACGGAGCCGAAAACTGATTTTAGAAAAATTTTTATTAGCCGGCGTGGGGATAAAACGGCATTTGTCCCCACGCGCGCAAAAATAATGCTTGCAATAAGTCGGCTTTTATGTATAATAATATGTGCGTCAAGCGAATGGGGTTATAGCTCAGCTGGTCAGAGCGCTACGTTGACATCGTAGAGGTCGTTGGT
>ERZ779851.429-NODE-429-length-42134-cov-3.773070_pt1 | contig 42134 bp, 33 predicted proteins | sample MGYA00511094_ERZ779851 | MGnify/ENA primary metagenome ERZ779851 (study PRJEB29588, sample SAMEA2155512) | human gut metagenome | biome: human gut; feature: human-associated habitat; material: faeces | place: Denmark | collected 2008/2010 ...
CGGGTGGAGGTATCGAGGCCGCGGACTGATTCAAATTAGAAGGCAATGAAAATACAACTGGTGACATTTCTTTCCGAACTGGTGGCAATGTCACTACTTGCCGTGCTTGTGACATCGTGCGGGGCACTTCGAAAGCAAGTAGAGACCATCTATGTTCGAGACACCACTTACATCAGTAAGGTGAAGGTGGATTCAGTATTCAAGCGGGATTCAATCTTCGTGAAGGAGAAGAATGATACCGTTTACGTGTATAAAGAGAAGGTGCGCGACAGATTCCGCATGCTTCGCGATACTGTTTATCGGCATATAGTGGATCCTGTCTATGTGGATAGGGTGCGCGAGGTCCAGGTTGAAAAGCCGTTGACCGCTTGGCAGCGCTTCAGACTCCGAGGCTTCTGGGTGATTATAGCTATGGCTGGAGGATATGTCGTTTGGCGAAATGGAAAGTGGCTATTACATTTGCTCGCGAAATTGATTTCGTGAGCAAACTGAGCTTGTATCATATCTTGTGTTCCGGCTACGCAGTGATGCGTGGCTGTTTTTTTAGTCCAGGATATCCACATTCTTCAGGTCTTCTTCTGCCTTCTTTCTGTTTTTCCCTACATAAATTGATGTCATAGCGACTGAACTATGATCTGCTTGCTGCTGCACTGATGTCAGCGGAACTCCAGAACTGACCATGTTAGTAATGCCGGTGTCCTTCAGCGAATAGAACTGCAACTCCATTGGGAACCCGCAACCTGGGCGCACGTATTCCTCCCAATAATTCGATATTTTTCTGGACCATATCGGTTTTGGCCCAGGAGAAAAGTCATATCCCCGTCTATGGGAAAACAAAAAGTAATCCGGGTTGGACAAGTCCAATTCTCTTACATACTTCATCATGGAATCCGGAATTGTCCTGTAGGACTCATTGTCATTCTTGGCAATTTCTCCACGAATATGCACCAGCTGCTTTCCTAAGGAGATGTCCTCGCATTTGAGCAGGGCAATCTCTTTAGGACGTATGAAACAACAGTAGCATAGCATTACCATCACCAGATACGGGATATTTTCTTTCTCTAGATATCCTATCAGCTTGTCCATCTCCTCTTGCGTGAAAGTTCTTCTGGTCTTTGCCGTGAGGCGCTTCGGCTTTCTTCTGAGTTTGTTGAAAGGGTTCTCTGCTATATATTGTCTCTCGGCCATCCAGTTAAATAATGAGCGATAGAACCGGAGGTAGTTGTTATATGTGGTTGCAGACAACTTACTTTCCATATCGTCCAGAAAGTCTATCGCATCCGTTTGCGTGAAAGAGCTTGTATAGTAATTGTTGACATACCCTTTCTTTTTTAGCCATCCTTTGACCGTCTTGATGAACGAGTTATAACTTCTCATTGAGTTGGCCTCGCTCTCTTTTGATTTGATGTCAATGAATTTGTCAAGCACGTCGCTCATAAGGGCGAAGCCTTTAGGCATAGCCGCCTCAATAAACGGATTCCATCCGAGTTTGAGCTTGAGATCCAGGGATGCGATTACGGCGCGCGCTTCCTTCTTCCGCTCGCTCAGTGAATCGCCTCGATTGAACTTTATTCTGACGCGCTTCATCTTGCCTGTGGCAGGATGTTTACAACTGAAAGAGATATACCAAATTTTGCCCTGCGTCAGTTTGGGCGGTATATAATCAATGTGCGGGAGAGGCGACGAAAAGAACATTTTTTTTCTTTGCACAACTCCACAAGGGCGTCATACAAGGAAAAATTTTGTCCCGTTTTTGTCCCGTTTGAGAGACTCGAACTCTGTAAAATATTGGCAATCAGTCCATTATGGACTTTCAGTGGAGATGGGCGGAGTCGAACCGCCGTCCAAACATCGCACCAAGTAGCTTTCTACACGTTTATCCGTCCTTTGGTTGTCGGCCCAGGCCTGCCGGATGGCGGGCTAACCTTGGCTTATCCTTTAGGTCTTGGCGGAGTTTAAAGGAGTCCCTCCGTGCATCCGGTTTGAATGATACCCCGTGACCAGAACATAACCGGCTTAAAGTCTGCGGGATACTCGTCAGAGCCGCAACCTTGGCGGCCCGATTAAGGTGATCAACCTAGTTGATTACGCAGCGAGTGCATAGTTGTTGTTAGCAACTGAATTTACGGCCGCTGAGATTAACGAGCAAACGTACCATACGCTCGACGTGCTTACCACCCGACATCAATGCTGTCAAAACCAGAACATCCCCGGATAGTATTCTGCAAATATATACATTTGTCATTTGAAAATCAAATTTGCTCACATTGTCTATTTTGTTTAAATTTGAGAATTTGATTATATGTACTAAAACAAAATAATATAATATGAAGAAGTTCTTACTTCCTGCAGCATTGATGCTGACATTGTTTTCATGCGCTCCCAAACAGCAGAAAACAGCCCTGCCGGTCTATCTCGATGATACAAAGCCGGTTGAAGCCAGGGTAGAAGATGCCCTTTCCCGAATGACATTGGAAGAAAAAGTGGCAGTGCTCCACGCACAGTCCAAGTTCAGTTCAGCAGGCGTGCCGAGACTCGGAATTCCTGAGATCTGGTGCACCGACGGCCCTCACGGAATCAGGGCAGAAGTCTATTGGGACGAATGGGACCAGGCCGGCTGGACCAATGACTCCTGCACCGCGTACCCTGCATTGACCTGTCTTGCAGCGACTTGGGACAAGTCATTGGCCGAACTCTACGGCGTATGCATCGGCGAGGAAGCCAAGTACAGGAAGAAGAACGTGCTTCTCGGCCCTGGCGTGAACATTTACCGTACCCCGCTCAACGGCCGCAACTTCGAATACATGGGTGAGGACCCATACCTTGCAGGACATATGTCTGCGCCGTATGTGCGTGGTGTCCAGAGCAATGGCGTCGCAGCCTGCGTAAAGCACTATGCGCTCAACAATCAGGAGTACTGGAGGTCTAATGTCAATGTCAATGTCGATGACAGGACATTGTACGAACTCTATCTCCCAGCCTTCAAGACCGCTGTTCAGGAAGGCGGCGCGTGGGCGATAATGGGCTCATACAACCAGTACAAGAACCAGCATTGCTGCCATAACCAGTACCTCCTGAACGATATCCTCAAAGGAGAATGGGGATTTGACGGCGTGGTAATCAGCGACTGGGGCGGCGTGCACAATACCGACCAGGCAGCCGCAAACGGCCTCGACATGGAATACGGAACGTGGACCAACGGTCTGACGGAGGGAAAGAGCAATGCCTATGACGGATATTTCCTCGCCCAGCCATACCTGAAGAAACTCAGAAACGGAGAGGCAGACCTCAAGACATTGGACGATAAAGTCAGAAGAGTGCTCCGTCTGGAAATGAGGACGAACCTCAGCGCAAACCGTAATCCTGGACGTTTCGGATGTGAAGAACATTCAGAGGCAGCCCGCAGAATCGGCGCCGACGGCATTGTCCTTCTCAAGAATGAAAGCGTGCTTCCTATCGACATTGACAATGTGAAGAAAGTTCTCGTAGTCGGAGAAAATGCTGTCAAGATGATGACGGTCGGCGGCGGAAGCTCTTCACTCAAAGCGCGTTACGAAGTTTCTCCTCTCGATGGAATCAGAACAGCTCTGGAAGGAAAAGCGGAAGTTGCATACGAAAGGGGCTATGTCGGTGACGTTTCCGGATCATACAACGGAGTTACCAGCGGACAGAACCTCAGCGAAAGCAGAGATGCACAGACATTGATAGATGATGCTGTCAATGCTGCCAGCGATGCTGACTACGTGATATTTGTCGGTGGCCTGAACAAGGCTTACGGACAGGACAGTGAAGGTGGCGACAGAAGAGGATTCGCGCTCCCTTATAACCAGGACGCCGTGATAGAAGCGCTCGCGGAAGTGACTGACAGACTGGTAGTTGTAAATGTGTCCGGAAATGCTGTGGCTATGCCGTGGATCGACAAGGCCAATGCAGTTCTTCAGGATTGGTATATCGGCAGCGAGGCAGGAAACTCTCTCGCTGACGTGCTGACAGGCAAAGTGAACCCGTCAGGAAAACTTCCGTTCACATATCCGGTTGCACTGGAGGACGGCCCTGTAAAGACAGTGGAACAGTATCCTGGAACCTGGACAGAAGGCGAGCCTGCACCTCAGCAGACCTACACCGAAGGAATCTATGTGGGTTACAGATGGTTCGAGCACAAGGATATCAAGCCTCTCTTCCCATTCGGATACGGCCTCAGTTATACTACATTCGAATATGGCGACGTGAAGCTTTCGTCCAACTCAATGAAACAGAACGGCACTCTCAAGGTGTCCGTGCCGGTGAAGAATACCGGAAAGGTAGCAGGCGCAGAAGTCGTTCAGCTGTATGTTGCTGATCCTGAGTGCTCTGTGGACAGACCGGTGAAAGAACTCAAAGGCTTTGCGAAACTTTTCCTCGAGCCAGGTGAAACCAAGACAGCCGAATTCGAACTGAAAGCAGAAGATTTGAGTTATTTCAATGCAGAGAAACATCAGTGGGTAGCTGATCCGGGAGTGTTCAGGGTTCTCGTAGCGGCATCATCTGCAGATGTCCGTTCTGAGGCGGAATTCACTCTCAAATAATAGCCTATGTCCTTAAAAAGGATATATAGGGGATTGCTTGCCTTGGCCTTATGGTCGTCAGCATTGTCCTGCAGCGTTGTCAGAGATGATTCTGAGGCGCTGCACGGGCAAGTTTCAGTATCCGGTGCATTCGCGCTGTACCCCTTGGCTGTGCAGTGGGCCAATGATTTCCAGGTGAGGTATCCTGACGTGAAAATCGACGTCTCTGCAGGCGGCGCGGGCAAGGGAATGACCGACGTGCTGAACGGAATGGTGGACTACGCCATGCTGTCCCGCGAACTTCATCAGGAAGAGGTGGATGCCGGTGCAATGGCGTTTGTCGTAGGCCGTGACGCCGTCATCCCCGTTTTCTCTTCGGACAATCCCCACATTGACCTGATACTCAAGCGCGGAATTACCGACAAGCAGGCCCGCGATATATGGGTGACAGGCAAAATTACCACCTGGGGACAGCTGTTGGGCACCAGGGACAGGCATAAAATCAATATATATACACGTTCAGATGCCTGCGGAGCTGCCCAGACATTCGCCTCATGGTTCGATTCCAAGCAGGAAGAACTGCACGGTACGGCGGTTTTCGGAGACCCGGGAATTGCCGGAGCGGTGAGCAAGGACAAGTGGGGCATCGGCTTCAACAATCTGGCTTATGCCTATGATGCCCAGACGCATCGTGCGCGACCGGGTCTGGCTGTGTTGCCTATAGACATTGACGGCGACGGGGACATCGGTCCGGAAGAAAGATTCTATGATTCTAAAGAGCAGCTGGTCAATGCGATAGAACTGGACAAGTTTCCTGCGCCACCTGCAAGGAATCTGTATTTCGTGACCAAGGGAGCGCCTAAGGACTCTGCTTCATTGGCATTTCTGAAATATGCGCTCAAGGACGGGCAGAGGTTCAATGAGCCGGCAGGTTATGTGAAGATTACCGGAAAACTTCATAATGACAACATGAAGCTGCTCAGGACCGCGCGCAAATCCATGGACCTGAAGCGCAACACCACTGATAATGTAGTGGTGGTCTTCATTGCCCTGATAGTTTTCGTCGTGGCATTGTGCAGCGGTTCGGTCTTCCAGAAGTCCCTGAACAAGAAACGGATATACAAGCAGAACCTGTCTTCGGCATTTATGTTTCTGCTTACGGTTTCGTCGGTTTTCCTGCTGATAGCGATGATAGGGGGACTGACATACAAGTCAATGCCGATTCTTCAGGAAAATTCATTCTGGGATCTGATTTCTTCGTCAGAGTGGAAACCTTCACAGAAGAAATTCGGTTTCCTTCCATTTATAACAGGAACATTGTCAGTGACTTTGCTGTCGATAGCCATAGCACTTCCGCTTTCGCTCCTGACAGCCATATCATTGACAGAATACTCCAAGAAAATCGTCAAGAAATTCGTGTTCCCGGCATTGGACATCCTCGCCGCTCTGCCTTCCGTCATTTATGGCGTCTGGGGTATCCTGCTGCTGATTCCTATAACCGGTTATACGCTTCTGACCGCTTCTCTGGTGCTGTGCGTGATGGTGCTTCCTATCATGGTGAGCCTGTTCGTGGAGATATTCTCCACCGTGCCTCAGGACCTCAGGGACGCGTCAATGTCATTGGGCGCCACCACCTGGCAGACCACCAGGCGGGTCGTGCTGCGCAAATCATTGTCCGGAATATTCGCGGCAGTGGTGCTGGCATTGTCCAAGGCAATGGGCGAGACGATAGCTGTGATGATGGTCTGCGGCAGTATTCCTGCGATTCCGAAGTCATTGTTCAAGGGATTCTACACCTTGCCGGCATTGATCGGAAACAATTATGGCGAGATGGCGTCGGTGCCGCTGTATGAGTCGGCGATAATGTTCGCGGCTCTGATATTGCTTGTCATTGTGGTGATTTTCAATGTATTGTCCAGAGTTATTCTGTACAGAGTCCAGAAAGGAGAGTGATTATGACAAAGTTGAAATCAAAATTCATAGAGGAAAACATTTTCCGGGTTCTGATGTGGATGTGCGTGGGAATCGTGCTTCTGGTCGTGCTTTCCATTGTCTGGACCATATTCGTAAAAGGCTTCGGTTCAATCTCTTGGGAGATGATTTTCCAAGTGCCGGGCCAGAACTGGAACACTTCGGACGACGGCGGTTTTCTCAATGCGATTCTCGGTTCGCTGATGGTGGTTGCGCCCGCGACCGTGCTGGCCATGTTCATAAGCGTTCCTGTGGTGTTCTATATAAACCTTTACCGCAGGCGTTCCAACTGGCTGTCCTATCTCGCCCGACTGGTCTATGACGTGCTTTACGGCATTCCGTCCATCGTCTATGGCGCATTTGCGTTTATGGTGATGGTGATGGTGGGAATGAGGGCGTCAGTGCTGGGCGGTATCATAGTCAGCACATTGCTGATTATCCCGATGTTCATCCGTAGCGGCGATGAGATTTCCAAGTCGGTGCCGGATGACATGATCGACGCAGCCTACTCACTCGGTGCCACCAAGCTTGAAACCCTGCGCGTGGTGCTGAAACAGGTGCTGCCGGGCATGGCCACTGCCACGCTTCTGGCGGTGGGAAAGGCCATCGGTGATGCTGCGGCAGTCATGTTTACGGCAGGATTTTCCGACTCGGTGGCGGATTCATTGTCCTCTCCGACTGCGACTCTTCCGTTGGCGATTTTCAACTGGATAACCATGCCGGACCCGTTCCCGGGAAGGGCTTATGCAGCGGCACTCGTGCTTACGGTATTGGTGCTGATACTTAGCCTGGGAGGACGTTGGATAACAAATCATTTCACCAAGAACAACATGTAAGATATGGATACAAACAACATAAACAAGCACCCGTTGTCGGTCGAACATCTGAATTTGTCGATAGACGACAGACCCATTCTCAAAAACATTGACCTGGTGTTTCCGGAGAACAAGATTACCTGCATTGTCGGTCCGTCGGGATGCGGCAAGAGCACGTTGCTCAAGACTCTCAACAGACTGATTGACAATGTGGACAATGTCAAGGTGGACGGAAAGATAATGATCGGGGACAAGAATATCATCGGTGCCGGTTACAGTGACCTGATAGAACTGCGCCGACGCATCGGTCTCGTGCCCCAGCGCCCGTGTCCGCTGCCGATGTCCATATTTGACAATGTCGCCTACGGCTGCAGAATACATGGAATGCATCCGAAGAAAAAGGAACTTGCGGATGTTGTGGAGCACTATCTGACTGAAGTCGGACTGTGGGACGAGGTGAAGGACCGGCTGCAGAGTTCCGCCATGAGGCTCTCGATCGGCCAGCAGCAGAGACTTTGCCTGGCAAGAAGTCTTGCAGTGGAGCCGGACTACATCCTCGCGGATGAGGCCACGAGTGCGCTTGACCCTGTCTCCAGCAAGATTGTGGAGGACCTTTTCGTGAAGCTGAAGGAGAAATATTCCATAATCATGGTGACGCATACCTTGCGTCAGGCGTTGCGTATCGCCGATTATGCAGTGTTCCTGTATCTCGGTGAGGTCATCGAAACCGGTGACGCCAAGCAGGTGTTCAACGAGCCTCGCGAAGAGCTTACCAAAAAATATCTCGCCGGCGTGTTCAGTTAAAGTGTCTCAGCTCCTATGCAGTCAGGGCTCTGATGGTATGGGCGACGGGATTTTAGATTTAGCATAGCTTTAGTTATCTTTGTAAATTGTATAAATAATAGATAGAAAATGAGCGAACATTTAACGCATTTGAAAGAACTCGAAGCTGAGTCCATTTATATACTCAGAGAAGTCGCAGCGCAATTCGAGCGTCCTTGCATCCTCTTTTCAGGCGGCAAAGACTCCATCGTGCTCACTTATCTGGCATACAAAGCATTTTATCCGGCCAAGATACCATTCCCTCTAGTCCATATTGACACGGGTCACAACTTCCCGGAGACCATCACATATCGTGATGACCTCGTGAAGAAACTCGGCGCTGACCTCATCGTGGGCTATGTCCAGGACTCGATTGACGAAGGTAAAGTAAAGGAGGAGACCGGTTTCAATGCCAGCCGAAACAAACTCCAGACAGTCACTCTGTTGGATACATTGGCAAAATACAAGTTCGATGCAGCCTGCGGCGGAGCCAGACGTGATGAAGAGAAGGCACGCGCCAAGGAGAGAATCTTCTCTCACCGCGACGAATTCGGTCAGTGGAATCCCAAGAACCAGCGTCCGGAACTCTGGGATATCTACAATGGAATGAAGAACCCGGGCGAGCACTTCCGCGTTTTCCCTATCAGCAACTGGACTGAGATGGACGTGTGGCAGTATATCTATCAGGAAGGAATCGAACTCCCGAGCCTGTATTACACCCACACCAGAAAAGTCTTTTTCCGTGACGGTCAATGGCTTGCGGCGGAGCCGGCTGTGATTCTCAGACGTCCAGAAGAAGTGGTCGAAGAAAAGGAAGTCAGATGCAGGACCATAGGTGACATCACCTGTACCGGTCTGACACTTTCACATGCGCACAAAATCGAAGACATCATTGACGAGATAGCTTCATCCCGAGTTACCGAGCGCGGCGGCAGAGCTGATGACAAACGTTCTGAAACCGCGATGGAAGACAGAAAGAAAGCGGGCTATTTTTAGGACACGGAGCGGTTGGCCCAGATTGCCGGTCTGAAGGATCGGCAGATATAGTACGATGATTGACAGATACATAGAATAAAATGGAAACACAGAATACAAAAGGATATCTGAATATGCAGTTGCTCCGTTTCACTACGGCCGGCAGTGTGGATGATGGAAAAAGCACATTGATCGGAAGGCTTCTGTATGATTCTAAATCTATATTTGAAGACCAGCTGGAAGCAGTCGAAGAAGCATCACGAAGCAGAGGCAACGAAGAAGTGAACCTCGCGCTCCTCACCGACGGTCTCCGTGCTGAACGCGAACAGGGAATCACTATCGACGTGGCTTACCGATATTTCGCCACCCCTAAACGCAAATTCATCATTGCCGACACTCCGGGACACATCCAATATACCCGAAACATGGTAACCGGCGCATCCACGGCCGACTTGGCAGTCATTCTCGTAGATGCCCGCCACGGTATCATGGAGCAGACCGTCCGTCACACCTACATCGCATCTCTGCTTGCCATCAAGCAAGTGGTCGTATGCGTGAACAAGATGGACCTGGTGGACTTCTCACAGGAAGTATTCGACAAGATCGTGGCAGACTACAAGTCAATGTCCGCTTCCATCGAGCTGGATAACGTGACTTTCATCCCTATCTCCGCGAAACTCGGGGACAATGTGGTGAACAAGTCTGAGAATATGCCTTGGTACACAGGAAAGGCACTTCTGGATTTCCTCGAGACAGTTCAGCTTCCGACAGAAGCGGAAGACAGGCTCCGCTTGCCGGTGCAGTATGTCATAAGACCTATTTCTTCCAAATTCCCGGATTTCAGAGGTTATGCGGGACGCTTGGCCGAAGGTTCGCTCAAGGTAGGCGATAAAGTTAAAGTATATCCGTCCGAGATGACATCTACAGTGACCGGTATCTATCTGGGAGAAAAGGAGTTGGAAACTGCAGTAACTCCGGAGTCCGTAGATGTGACCCTTGCTGATGATATCGATATCAGCCGTGGAGACGTCATTGTATCAGTATCCGGTGTACAGCCGATGATGGAACAGGATATCCTCCTGAATGTCTGCTGGTTCCGCAACTCCGCATTGCAGCAGGGCAAGAAATACGTCATCCGCCACGCTACAGGAAAGACTCTCGGAATCGTAAAAGAAATCGAATACAAGATCGACATCAATACCAGAGAAAAGATTTACGATGTGGAGAAGCTGGTGATGAACGACATAGCTCGTGTCAGAATCAGAACAGCAGAACCTCTCATTTACGATTACTATAAGTCAAACCGCACGATGGGCAGCCTCATATTCGTAGAGGAAGGAACCAATGATACCGTCGGAGCCGGAATGATTGTCCCTGACGAAGCATAAACTATGTCCATCCAGTCAATGACAGTGGAAGAGCGCATTGCCTTCGCTGCCGCCAAGAATGAAGAATTCCTGAATCAGGAACCGCAGAAGGTGCTTGAATATTTTCTGAATGAGTTCCCTGAGACATCCGCATTGTCCTCAAGCCTCAGCTATGAAGACCAGACCATAACCGACATGATGGTCGGCATCCGCAAGGACGCGAGAATATTCACGCTCGATACAGGCCGTCAATTCCCTGAGACTTATGACCTTATAGACCGGACCAACATGCAGTACGGAATCAGGATCGAGGTCTTTTTCCCTGACTGGCACAATGTCCAGAAGATGGTCAAGGAGCATGGCATCAACCTGTTCTACGACAGCGTGGAGTTCCGTCACTTGTGCTGCAACGTCAGAAAAGTGGAACCGCTCAAGAGAGCACTGCAGGGAGTCGAAGTCTGGATCAGCGGATTGCGCAGGGAACAGTCTGTCACCAGAGCCAATATGCAGATGGTAGAGTACGATACTGCTGACAATGTCATCAAACTTAACCCTCTCATTCTGTGGACAGAAGAACAGGTCAAGGAATATGTCCGCAAGAACGGCGTGCCGTTCAACAAACTGCACAACGAGGGCTTCCCGAGTATCGGATGCCAGCCTTGTACAAGAGCTGTCAAGCCTGGTGAGGACATCCGCGCCGGACGTTGGTGGTGGGAGGACCCGGACCATCGCGAGTGCGGTCTCCACAGCAGGAAATAGATCTCTTTCGTGAAGCCGTCAGGCTTTCCCGGAACTGGATATCAGATTATTACGGAGGTTTCCATACCATTTTCCCAATCGATGATGGAAAGGTATGTGAGATCTCCGGAATAGTTTATGCCGATAGAGATGTCATCAAGGTCATCTGCATTCCAGTCGTATCCTTTCTTTCTGAAAATCTCATACAGGTCATATTCCTTCTCGACTGATTTTCCGTCCTTTGGCATCAGGAGCAGTTTCAGGTTCGGTTCCAGTGAATCTTGTCTTGGCAATACCGCTGTGAATACATTCCTGTCAGAAACGGTTGATTTGCAGACATATCTGAACTTGCCCGTAAGGGTGCTTCTGTCCTTGAGCGACACACCTGCGGTTTCGCCCGTCACCACCATTTCGTATGGGTATTCGTCCTTTCCAGGATTGGAACAATGTATGGTCAGTTTGCTCCACCATTTGTGGAACACCGCCCGAGTGAACGCCGTCTCTCCCGTGCAGTCCACATATTGTGAACTGACCATGAGGCTGTCCGCCTCGTCTCCTTCCATTATCCCGATATAAAGACCATTACGGATACTTCTTTTCAATCCTTGGATACATGTTACCAGATGAACGGATTTCTGCACTTCTGTAGTGTATTGCGCAGACTGGGAGTCCAATGATATCTCATTGAATCCGTCAGTGGAAATATTTATGTCACCTTTACCTTTATCTGCAGTGCTGAGATCCACTTCCAGCAGGCATGGGCAACCGCTCCTGATTTCCTTTACGGAGCAGGACGGTGTCAGAAGAAGTAAAAAGGACAGTATCTGTAATGGTCGCGAAATCATGTCAAAGTCTATATTTCGTATTCAAAATCGGCTCCTTCCTGCCATTCCTCTACCACAGTTATACCGAACGTACATTCGTAGGCGGTTACAGGAACATCAGGACTCAGTGAACCCGGACGGGTGATAGTGAGGTCAGTGATGTTGTAGGTCTTGTTTCTTTCAATTCCTTTTATGGAAACCGGATAATAATATGTCTTTCCCCCAAGAGTGGTTTCTATTACAAGCCTTGTGTAGCGGGGACCGAAAGTATTTGACTGTGAGTCGGTTTCAGTCCTGTTCGGATATACGTAGAAAGCCCTGCTTCCGCTATATGGATTGGCTGGAGTCATGGCAGTGTCCTCGATGTCATCATAGATGAGCGCATCAGTTTCACCGGCGGTGTATTTCATCTGGTTGTGCCACAATGTCGGCTCGCTGCTGCCGCCGTAGCAGAGGTCGCCTATCACATTGACAGCATATATCCTGACCACCTTGAACTCCATGTCCCTGTATGCTGGAGATGTGAAATTTGGAGTTATCTTGTTCACTGCAACTCTTGCCACGAGTCGTTTCACCTCAATATTCACCACTTCCACTGCACTGATCGGCTGGTCAGTCTTTTCTCCCGTCATGACGAAATTCTCAAGACTGTTGTCGGCCAGCAATGACTTTGCGGTGAGCAGGTCGGCCTTCGTGCTGTATGATTTCAGGTCTGGAGCATTCACGATGGCGACAATGTCCTTATCACCGGTCGTGCAGCTGATTTTGATGCCGCTCGAGGTTTCGCTGCTGGCATAGGCGTCCAGTTCGCCGTCCTTTCGGAATACGAATATCTGTACATTGTTCACTTTCTTTTCATTCTCAGCGACGATGCCGGCTTTGGTGAACTGTCCGCAGTCCACATTGACTGTCATTTCCGCCTTTTCGCCTGCATTCTCCGCTGCCGGCATTGCTTCTTTCTTGTTGCAGGATACAGCTCCTGCAGTTATGGCAATTGCCGCCATAACCATACTGATTGTCTGTTTTTTCATTTTTAATTGTCGATATTGTTTAAACCGTATTTTCTTATCAATGTTGAAATTTCCGGGTCCAGATTTCCTCTGTGTACATATGAAGGGTTCAGGCTGCAGGCTGTCTCATAATGCTCGGCAGCAAGTTTTGTCTTGCCTGTGCGGCTGTAGATGACGGCAAGCATATAGTGCACCCTCTCAGTCTTTTCAATTTTCTCCAGGATGTCCAGTGCACTTGCGTTGTAATCCATGGCGCAGTAAGCAACAGCCAGATTGTAGTCTCCGTACGGCTTGAGAATCGAAATCGCCTTTTTGTAATCCCTGTCTGTAATCGCTTGGACTCCAGACATATAGGCTGTATCAACAACCGTAGTGACTATCGTGTCCTGGACCATGCCCTTCCGGTGCAGGCTGAAATCGAATTTGACGGTCCGCAGTCTAGGATAGACATGCTCTCTCAGGTATTTGTAGAATACCATCTCTGCCAGCAGTCCTTCGCGCTTGTCCGGTACAGGTTCTTCCCGGATTCGCCTATAGTCCTCTTTCTGCTTTTCGGTCAATGTCGTGTCTGCCCCGATAAGTGCATCCAGCATAGTCCAGTTCTCCCCGGCGCTTACTGAGATGAATTTTACCGCAAGATCCCTCTTTTCTGTTCTATAACTTGAGTCCAGGTTCAGTTCCGTTCCGAGTTCCCTTTTCAGTGAATCAGTGCATCTGCCCAGTTCCGTACTGAAGAACTTCGCTATCGAAGCGGCTCTCGCCTCAGACAGTTTCCTGTTGAACGATTCTTTGCCTTCAGGCGAACTTGAAGCTGTGACCACTATGGAATCCAGGACGAACTCCCGGTCGGAAACCAGATCGCAGATGTTCTTTCTGATTCTGCTCGTCTCTTCCCGATTGTGCCCCAAATTCATGTCAATGTCACTTTTCCCTGAATTGAAATCCACATAGCAGACAATATTGGCGGAAACACGCCTCGAGATAACCTTCTTGAGGTATTTCTCGGACTGGTCTGCAAAAGAACTCAACGAACTTATATAGAACGTAAGAGGCTTGCTCTTGGGTATATTGTAAAGTGTCTGTCCTTCTTCAAGTATCTTTCCGGACATGGAAATTTCAGCCTTTTTAAGCCCCGGACAAGTGTTGATGGTCTGAGTGTAATCATAGATGAAGTCCCCGTCAGGTGTCACGACCACGGTGTCCAGTCTTATGCCTTCAGTCACGATGGGCGCTTTCACATATTTTCTGAACATCTTGTCCTTCCTGGATTTTCTGCGTTCATTTCTCTGCACCAGATGACGGTAGGTGTAATGCTCTATGGCAGCCTGTTCCGTGACTCCGTACACAGAAGCGAATACTTCATCTGAAACATAACTCGAGTCGTTTCTGAACTTGTACAGGGCCGGGATGTTCCTTTTTATGAAAATCTCCAGCTGAGTCATGTTCAGGAACCTGTTCTCGTCAGTGATGATGGACTCCAGGAACTTGCGGTACTGCTCATAACCTTTCATCTGCCGTTTCCGGTACTGAGCGCCGGTAATTATTACAGGCTCAAGCTTCGTGGTATCTCCCAGAATATACATGTCAGGGTAGAGTCTTACCTGCCATCTGCTGTCCTGCATGCTTCCCGGCACGGTCACCTGAAACTTCAGATCCACTTTTCCGTGTCTTTCAGCAACATTTCTGAATCTTGCCGTGACTTTGGCCGCCCTGATGACGTCTGTGGCCACCATCTCTCCATTCTCATCCTTTACGGCATTCATTATCAGCACGCTTTCCGGGGCGCTGGTCTCAACCGTATCCTTTTCCTGCTCTTCTGTCTCCAATGGGATGTATTTTTCGTCTGGAATAGACAGCTCAGCCGAAACGGAATCTGATTTGAGACTGCTGATTTTCCGATGCGTACCGCATCCCGCCAGCAGGAGAGCCAATGTCGTCAGCAAGATCAGTCTTTTCATTATAGTCCGAATGATGGTTGAACGTTTTCGTCTGTCTCGATGATGGTCAGTCTGTTGGCAAGCACTTCATATACCTGCTTCTCCACGCCGTCCGAGTTCTCGAATTTCTGACATCTGAGTCTGCCGACAACGTGGACGAGAGAGCCTTTGTCGATTTTGTGGAAATCCGGCATCCCTTTTCCGCTCCAGGCTGTTACATTGTGCCAGGTGGTCTCGATGACAGGCTGGCCGTCTTTGCCTTTATATGCATAATTGGTGGCCAATGAGAACCTGATGGACTCGGAGCCGCCGTATTCCTGGATCTTTACGTTCCCGACGTTTCCCCTCAGTTCGATTTTGTTAATTTGTTCCATAGTTTTAAATGTTTGGTTTACGTCGGTCCGGACGCGCGTTCCCGGACTGACCAGCGGCAAAGTAATAGCGAAAAAACCGACGGAAAAAGGAAATTTAAGAATCGTAGCTGAGATTTTTACGATTTTTAAATTCCTTAATTTCACCGCATTATGAAAAAATCATTTAAAACAAATTTTAAATCCCCGCAAATCGGCCGAAAAGTTTAAGAAACGTGAAAATCTTCAGCTGAAAGTCATATTTTCCGATGCCATTTGAAAGTGTAGTCTTATATTGTGCGAAGCAATTTTAATGGTAAACGATTATGACAGACTACAAAATCATTGACCAATCCCTTAAAATCGACTCGTGTCTCGAATGTGGGACGATTTTCTATGGAAGGACCAATAAAGTATTCTGCTGCGAGGCCTGCAAAAACAGATATCACAACAGAAAATACCAGGAAATCCGCAATGTCAAGCTGCGGGTCAGGCATATTCTCGAGAAGAACTACACCATATTGTCCGGTCTTGTCTCGGACAAGATATCGTCCATCGGAAGGGATGAGCTGATGCTCAAGGGATTCAATCCCGAATATGTTACCGGCTGCATGAGGATGAACAAGAGGGAACTGTGCTACTGCTATGACATTGCTTTCGTGAGGACTCCCAGCCGGATATACAATCTTCGCAGAATTGCCGGAAAAGTGACCTGCGGATGAAATTCCTTGCTAACTTTGTGCTCCTATTATTATATATGACATCTATGAGCAATCCGTTATTGGTGGAATCTCCATATCCGTATGGAGCACCGCAATTTGACAAGATAAAGACAGAACATTACCTTCCCGCGTTCAAGCAGGGCATCGTGGAAGCCAAGGCTGACATTGACAATATTGTGAATTGCCCTGACGCTCCGACATTTGCCAATACGATAGAGGCATTGGAGTTCAGCGGCAGGACATTGGGCCGGGTGTCGGACATCTTTTTCAATATCCTCGAGGCTGACTCCGACGATGAACTGCAGGCGGTGGCCGAGGAAGTGTCACCGATGCTGACAGAATATTCAATGTATGTTTCGCTCAATGCGCCACTCTTCAGCCGTATCAGGCAGGTGTATGAGCAGCGGGAGACATTGGCTCTGGCGCAGGACCAGAAAAGACTGTTGGAGCAGACCTACAAGTCATTCTCCCGCCAGGGCGCAAATCTTTCCGATGAAGACAAGGCCATCTACGGAAAGTATATGGAAGAACTGTCGCTCCTGACATTGAAATTCGGCAAGAACGTGCTCGCCGCTACAAATGCCTATTCTCTGCATATTACTGATGAGAAAGACTTGGCCGGACTCCCTGATTATGTGAGGGATGCGGGAAAGACGACTGCGAAAGAGAAGAATCTGGAAGGATGGGTGTTTACGCTGGACAGACCGAGCTATGGGCCGTTCATGCAGTATTGTGATAATCCGGAACTGCGCAGACAGATGTATCTCGAATATAACAGAAGAGCTACTTCAGGTGAGAATGACAATTCGCAGACGGTCCGTCGAATTGCCGAACTGAGGCTGAAGATAGCCGGGATCCTGGGCTATGAAACCTGGGCCGACTATGTCCTGGAAGAGAATATGGCCAAGACGCGCAAGACTGTGAATGACTTCCTGAAAAGCCTGATGACCCCGTCATTGCCCTTTGCTGAGAAAGATGTGAAGAACGTGTATGAGTATGCGTTGAATCACGGTTTCAGGCAGATTGCCCAGGAGCATGGACAGCCGTCAGACAGGCTTATGCCTTGGGACTTCAGTTATTGGTCAGAAAAGTACAAGGAGGCTGAGTATTCGCTGAATGACGGGCAGCTGAAGCCGTATTTCAAGTTGGAGAACTGTATTGGAGCGGTGATGGGCCTGGCTGAGACTCTTTACGGAATCTCTTTTGAAGAGCGTCACGATATCCCTGTCTATCATAAGGACGTGAAGGTGTATGATGTGAAGGATAAGGACGGCAGCCACCTGGCCCTGTTCTATGCTGATTTCTTCCCGCGTGAGAGCAAGAGGGGAGGGGCGTGGATGACAGAATTCCGTGGCCAGAGGATTGAGAACGGTGTGGAACAGCGTCCGTTGGTAAGCATTGTCACGAATTTCACCAAGCCTACGGAAAATGCTCCGTCGCTTCTTACCCATGACGAACTGAATACGTTCCTTCACGAGTTCGGCCATTCGCTGCACGGAATGTTTGCGGAAGGCCGTTACCCGTCTCTCTGCGGAACAAATGTGGCGCGGGATTTCGTGGAACTGCCATCCCAGATAATGGAGAACTGGGCGTTTGAACCGGCGTTTCTCGAAACTTTCGCCAAGGATTATCGTACCGGTGAGGTGATTCCGGGAGAGCTGCTTGAGCGTATCGTCAATGCAAAGAATTATCTCTCAGGATATTATCAGGTGCGCCAGCTTGATTTCGGAATCCTTGACATGGCTTGGCATACGCTTGAGTCAATGCCTCATGAAGGGACGATCGAATTTGAAACCCGCGTTCTGGAGCCTTACCGTGTGCTGCCTTATGTAAGCGGAACCGCCATTTCCACATCCTTCAGCCACATATTCTCAGGCGGATATTCTGCCGGATATTACTCATATAAATGGGCGGAAGTGCTGGAGGCGGATGCGTTCTCTCTCTTCGAACAGAACGGTATCTTCGACAAGGCTACGGCAGAATCGTTCAGAAAGGAAATACTCTCCAGAGGCGACACTGAGGACCCTGCTGTCCTCTATAGGAATTTCCGCGGAAGGGACCCGCAGCCACAGGCATTGATGAAAAAACTTGGACTCGAATAGAGCCCAAGTTCAATTCCTAAAACGACAGAACTGGAGTCCTGTCAATGTATTAATGTATTACTGTGCATCGACCTGTTTCTTCGGGTCCTTGAACAGTATCATGAACAGCACCCCGACTACGAGAGCGTAAGCCGCGAAGATGTACCAGGCCGTGCTCCAAGACGGCTCGGCTGCGTTATATACGAATTTGTTCACGATTTCCTGAGCTCCGAGAGTTCCGATGGTCGCACCGATACCGTTGGTCATAAGCATGAACAGACCCTGTGCGCTGGAACGGATTTTCTCGTCGGTTTTCATGTTTACATAGAGTGAACCTGAAATGTTGAAGAAGTCGAATGCCACACCATATACGAGGCAGGACAATACGAACATCCACACGCCAGAGCCCGGATTACCGGCTCCGAACAGACCGAAGCGGAATACCCATGCGAACATTGCAATCAGCATCACCTTCTTGATTCCGAAGAACTTCATCGCGAAAGGAATGAGCAGGATGCACAATGTCTCAGACAGCTGGGACAGGGAAATCAATGCGTTTGCATTCTGGGCGCCCCAGGCATTGGCATATTCCGGAATCTCCTTGAAGTGGGTGATGAACGGATTTGCAAAGCCGTTGGTGATCTGGAGAGATACTCCCAGGAGCATTGAGAATATGAAGAAAATCGCCATGTCCTTTTTCTTGAACAATGCGAAAGCCTTGAGCCCGAAAGCTTCTGCGACAGATTTGGATTCGCCTCCTTTAGCCACAGGGCAGGCAGGAAGAGTGAATGCGTATGCTGCCAGTACCAGTCCGATGACACCGGAGGTAAAGAACTGGTTATAAGACAATTGGAACTGAACTCCGTCGATTGACATGAAGTTCACGAAGAGCATGCTGCAGATGAAACCTACAGTACCGAAAACCCTGATAGGAGGGAAATCCTTCACGGTGTCCATGCCGAATTTCTCGAGTCCGGAGTAGGCTACGGAATTTGAGAGCGCGATGGTAGGCATGTAGAATGCCACGCTTATCGAGTAAAGGGAGAACAGAGTGGCGAAGTTCACGCTGTCACCTGCCACAAGTCCGTAGTAGCCGGCTGCTATCATGGCAAGTCCAGCTATGCCGTGACACAGTCCGAGAACCTTCTGCGCCTGGATGTATTTGTCGGCGATAATGCCTATGATGGCAGGCATGAAAATGGAAACTATCCCCTGCATAGCATAGAAAATGCCGATTTTCGCCCCCAATCCGATATTGACAAGATAACTTCCCATCGAAGTCAAGTATGCACCCCAGATGGCATACTGAAGGAAATTCATAATTATCAGTCTGATGCTGATTCCGTTGTTTTTCATTGTAATTGAATTAGTGTTTTGAATATGCAAATGTACAAGTTTTTGTGGTAATTTTACTAACTTTGGAAGTTGGAACCAAAAAATGTCTGTCAATAGATGAAATTTGTCAAGATAGCAGCGGATTCGCAGTCATCGGCCAGATGCGGAATCATCACCACCGATCACGGCCAGATAGAGACACCTATATTCATGCCGGTAGGCACAGTAGGTTCAGTGAAGGGAGTTTACCACAGGGATTTGAAGGAAGATATCAAGGCTCAGATAATTCTTGGCAACACCTATCATCTGTACCTGCGCCCCGGACTTGATACATTGAAGGCGGCTGGCGGCCTGCACAAATTCATTTCCTGGGACAAGCCGATATTGACGGACAGCGGAGGCTTCCAGGTATTCTCATTGACTGGAATCAGGAAACTGACGCCTGACGGCTGCACCTTCTCCTCACATATCGACGGCTCGAGACACACCTTTACACCTGAGAATAATGTTGATACTCAGCGTATTATCGGTGCCGACATCATGATGGCGCTGGACGAGTGCTGTCCGGGCGACGCTGACTACAACTATGCGAAGAAGTCATTGGAGATGACCCAGTCATGGCTGGAGCGTTACCTGAAGCGTTTCGACGAGACCGAGCCGCTTTACGGTTACAGCCAGACCGTATTCCCGATCGTGCAGGGCTGCGTATATCCGGATTTGAGAAAACGTGCCGTGGAACATGTCGTGGCCCAGAACAGGGAAGGCTATGCCATCGGCGGCCTTGCAGTAGGGGAGCCTACCGAGAAGATGTACGAGATGCTTGAACTTGTGTGCCCTCTGCTTCCGGACGACAGACCGCGTTACCTGATGGGAGTGGGAACACCTGCCAATCTGCTCGAAGGCATTGCCAGGGGCGTGGATATGTTCGACTGCGTAATGCCGACCAGAAACGGCCGCAACGGAATGCTGTTCACTTGGAACGGCATCATGAACATGCGCAACAAGAAGTGGGAGAATGATTTCTCGCTCATTGACCCGGAAGGCACGTCTTTCGTGGACAGAACCTACACCAAGGCATATCTGAGGCATCTTTTCGTGGCAGGAGAAATGTTTGCGGCAATGATTGCGAGCGAGCACAACCTGGCATTCTACCTGGACCTCGTGAAGCAGGCGCGCGCCCATATCCTCGCAGGCGACTTCAAGGCATGGAAAGACGTTACGGTTAAAAGGATAATGACAAGACTTTAGTTGACTATGTTTCCAAAAAAACTGGATGTATATATCACGAAGAAGTTTATGCTGACTTTCTTCATCGCGATTCTCCTTATAATCGGAATAGTGATCATCTTCGACATAAGTGAGAAAATCGATGATTTCGTGGCCAAGCAGGCTCCTCTGAAGGAGATCATCTTCAGCTATTACGTGAATTTCGTCCCGTATTTCATGAACATGTTCAGCCCTCTGTTCGTGTTCATAACGGTCATATTCTTCACATCCAGAATGGCGGCCAACTCGGAAATCATCGCCATCCTCTCCTGCGGAATCAGTTTCCACCGGATGATGCTGCCGTATATTTTCTCCGCATCCGTCATCGCGCTGCTGTCGTTGGGCCTGAACCTTTTCGTCATACCTCGGGCCAATGCCGAGAGGCACGTCTTCGAGGCGGAATATACGAAGAAGAAGGCACAGAAAATGGAGAGGAACATCCATTACCAGATAGCGCCTGGCCAGTTCGTATATGTGGAACAGTTCAGCAAGTACAACAATACTGCGTACAAGTTCACACTCGAGACCATCGAGAACAACCAGCTGGTTTCCAAGGTCTCAGCGGAGCGTGCAGTGTGGGACGCCTCCATCGGCGGATGGACATTGAAAAAATACTTCATCCGCGAATACAATGAAGCCGGACTCGAAGACAACGTCAGATGCGGCGAACAGCTCGACACCGTCATCAGCCTTACTGTAGATGACTTTTTCCGCAAGAAGAACACCGTCGAGGACCTGCCGTTCGAGCAGCTGAACGAGCTGATAAGTGTCCAGAAACTACGTGGCGACCCGAATGTGAAATACTCATTGATAGAAAAGCATACACGTTTTTCACTTCCTTTCTCCGCATTCATATTGACTATTATGGGCGTGGCATTGTCCTCAAGAAAGAAGAGGGGAGGCATCGGGTGGAACCTTGCGATAGGCATCGCCCTGAGTTTCTCGTACATTCTGTTCATGAGGTTCAGCCAGATGTTCGTATATACGGGGCTTATGCCGCCGTGGCTTGCGATTTGGCTCCCGAACATGATATTTGCGGTGATTGCCGGCGTCCTGTACAGGATAGCGCCTAAATAATCTGAAATGTTCTTGATAAATAGCATATAACCAATTCAATATCATTATCATGGCGGAACACACACTCTCCCCGATGAAGCGCACAATTGTGGGCGTCCAATTCATGTTTGTGGCATTCGGCTCCACAGTCCTTGTGCCGATCCTGTGTCATCTCGACCCTGCTATCGCATTGCTCGCGGCAGGTCTCGGCACACTCCTCTTTCACGCTGTAACAGGCGGAAAAGTACCTATCTATTTGGGCAGCAGCTTTGCATTCATTGCCCCGATTATCAAGGCGACAGAACTTTACGGCCTTCCTGGAATGTTCTGCGGACTTATGGCAGTCGGTGTCGTATATATGCTTATGAGCCTGCTGGTCAAGGCATTCGGTATCAGCTTCATCAAGAAACTCTTCCCGCCTATCGTGATCGGACCTGTAATTATTCTCATCGGACTCTCGCTTGCCGGCTCAGGAGTCAATATGGCAAAGTCCAACTGGATATTGGCACTCATATCATTGGCAGTTGCAGTAATAGCGTCAATCTGGGGAAAGGGTATCGTGAAACTTATTCCGGTAGTGTTCGGTGCAGTCGCCGGATATATCGTTTCCCTGATTTTCTATAGAAGTTCAATGGACTTCACCCCGGTAGCCGAGGCCTCCTGGTTCGCATTGCCGAAAATCGCGCACATGACATTCTCCTGGCAGGCAATCCTCTTTATGGCACCGGTTGCGATCGCACCTATCATCGAACACATCGGCGACATGTACGCCATCAGTTCCATTGCAGGAAAAGACTTCGTGAAAGATCCAGGTCTGCACAGGACATTGCTCGGAGACGGACTTTCATGCTGTCTTGCAGCGTTCCTCGGCGGCGCCCCTGTAACTACATATTCAGAAGTCACCGGTGCGGTTTCACTTACGAAAGTCACTGACCCTTCGGTACTTAGAATTGCAGGTGTCTCGGCAGTCGTGCTTGCCCTCATCGGTAAAGTGGGCGCTGTAATCCAGACCATACCTCAGGCTGTACTCGGCGGCATCATGCTGCTCCTTTTCGGCAGCATCGCCTCAGTCGGAGTAAGCAATATGATAGAATCCCGAATCAATATGGGCTCCACCCGAAACCTCATTATCGCATCACTGATATTGACCATAGGCATCGGCGGCGCTGTCATCGATTTCGGAACATTCTCATTGGCAGGAATCGGTCTTGCGTCCATCGTGGGCGTGATCCTGAACCTCGTGCTTCCTCACGACAAAAAAGAACCGGAATATCTCGAGAAATAATGAAAGTTAAGATCGTAAACAAATCCAAGAATCCTTCACCTGCATATGCGACACCGCTTTCAGCAGGAATGGACATCAGAGCTGACATCAATGAGCCTGTAACATTGGAACCGCTCCACAGACAGCTCATACCGACAGGCCTGTATATTGCTCTGCCTGAAGGGTTTGAATGTCAGGCAAGACCTCGCAGCGGACTGGCTGTGAAACATGGCATTACAGTCCTCAATACCCCTGGTACCATCGACGCGGACTATCGCGGAGAACTGAAAATCCTCCTCGTGAACCTGTCTGACGAGCCGTTCGTAATCGAGCCGGGTGAGCGTATCGCACAGCTTGTCGTGGCTAAACACGAGCACGTGGACTGGGAAGAAGTGGAAGTCCTGGATGAGACAGAAAGAGGCGAAGGCGGTTTTGGAAGTACTGGTGTAAAGTAATGGATATCAAAGAATTATATTTAATATTCGTTAAATGTGGCTCGGTTGCGACAGACAGCCGGGCCATACGTGGCGGAGAACTTTTCTTCGCATTGAAAGGCGAAAATTTCGACGGAAACGAATATGCGGTCAAGGCACTTGAGGCCGGAGCCGCTTATGCCGTGGTCAATGCAGATGCTCCAGTTGCAGGGAAGGCGGACTGCTACCCTTCAGATAACGGAGGCAGCCGCATCATCAAGGCAGACGACACATTGGCACAGTTGCAGGCACTTGCCCGCTATCATCGTGAAAATGTTCTCGGCGAAGGCAACCATCTGACAGTCATAGGAATAACCGGGACGAACGGCAAGACTACCACTAAGGAACTGCTCAGGACCGTCCTCTCTGCTGGGCTCCGGACCGTCGCCACGGAAGGTAATCTGAACAATGACATAGGCGTCCCGCTTTCTTTGCTGAAAATCACGCCTGACACTCAGATTGCCATTATCGAAATGGGCGCAAGCCACCCGGACGACATCGCCAAGCTCGTGAAGGTAAGCGAACCCGACTACGGCATCATCACCAACGTCGGCAAGGCCCACCTGCTCGGCTTCGGCAGCTTCGAAGGCGCCAAAAAAGCCAAGGGCCGCCTCTATGATTATGTCAATGAATTCGGCAAGGCGGTTTTTGTCAATCAGGATGACGAAGTTCTCAGGTCAATGTGTGCTGAGCGTGAAGGGCTGTCGATTGTCCCTTATGGCCTGAACACTGACGGATGCACCATTCTCGAGACCACGTCCGAATCTCCGTTCCTGAGGATAAAACTGTCTGACGGCAAGGTTATAAATACTTCATTGATAGGTAATTATAATTCGGCCAATGTTCTGGCAGCCCTCTGTGTCGGCAAATTCTTCGGCATCAGCGAGGACAAGGCATTGGCGACAATCGCATCATACCGTCCTTCAAACAGCCGCTCACAGATGGTCCGCACTGAGCGTAACTCCCTGATCGTCGATGCCTATAACGCCAACCCTTCAAGCATGCGCGCAGCATTGATGAACTTCTTCAGTATCAATGCCTCTCCTAAAGCCGTGCTGCTCGGCGATATGCGAGAACTTGGCGACGGCTCCGTGAATGAGCATAAGGAGATTTTGAAACTCCTGTCTGGAGCCGGCATTGACCGTATATATCTTGTAGGGGAAGAATTTCGTAAAGCATTGGAAGACAGTGTAAAACCTGAGAATGTAAGCTGGTTCGCCACTTCAGCTGAGCTTGCTGATGAACTCGCGCGCAACCCGTTTTCAGGATATACCGCCCTCGTCAAGGGCTCGAGAGGAATCCAGATGGAAAAGACTATTCCTTCGTTGTAGGAGCGTCCTTTGTAGAAGTACCGATGGCTGCCGGCCGTTTTTTGTCAATGAATCTGGCGAAGAACCACCTGGCGGCCATTGCTATGATTGTACCATAGGAGCAGCCTATCACAGCGCCTACAATGATGTCTCCGAGATAATGCTTGCCTACGAATATCCTGCTGATGGACAGCAATGTAGCCCATATCAGTATCCACGTGATGTAGGCCCTGTAGGTATGCGTCTTGTCGTAGCGGAACAGTACGGATGAGCACAGGGCGAAGCCGAATGCATTGGCAGCGTGAGCGGAGAAGAAACCGTAGAAGTTGCCTCTGGTTTCCAGGACGTGCAGCCCTCCGAAAATCATCCTTGAACTGTAGCACGGACGAAGTCTTGCCACGGAATATTTCAGGAGATTGGAAGTCTGGTCGCAGGCAAGAAGCGTAAGCCCCATGCATGCAATGGCGATAAGGCCCTTCTTCCAACCGAGCCTTTTTACGAAGAAAAATGCAATCAGGGCGTAGAGCGGAAACCAGACGGCCCTATCAGACATGAAGATCATGAACTGGTCAGAGGCGGGATGATGAAACTTATTGATGAACAGCGTCAGAATCTGATCCCATCTGTGCAGTATGTCCCAGAATACCAATTCCATACGTTATTCGTGCAATGCAGTCCAAAGTTCGTCCTTCAGCTCGTTCAGTCCGTCACCGGTAACAGAAGAGATGAAAACTGTCGGGATGTCTTTAGGCAATGTCCTCTTTATCTTCTTCTTGGTCTGCTCATCGATGATGTCGCACTTGGTGACAGCCAGAACCCTTTCTTTGTCAAGCAGTTCCGGATTGTACATCTTCAGTTCGTTCAGAAGAATCTTATAACCTTTTCCGATATGCTCCTCCTCGGCGGACACCATGAAAAGCAGCACGGAATTCCGCTCGATATGCCTGAGGAAACGCAGACCGATGCCCTTGCCCTCATGTGCGTCTTCGATAATGCCCGGAATATCAGCCATCACGAAAGACTTGTCATCGTGGTAGCGCACGATTCCGAGGTTCGGTTCCAATGTAGTGAACGCGTAGTTCGCGATTTTCGGCTTGGCGGATGTTATGGCCGAGAGCAATGTGGACTTTCCGGCATTCGGAAAGCCTACCAGCCCGACATCAGCAAGGATCTTCAGCTCCAATATGAACCATCCTTCCTCGCCTTCCTCGCCCGGCTGCGCATAACGCGGAGTCTGCTGGGTCGCCGACTTGAAATTGTTGTTTCCAAGTCCGCCCCTGCCGCCTTTGCAGAGAATCTTCTCCTCTCCGGGCTCCATCATGTCGAAAAGCACCTCGCCGGTCTCGCCGTCTTTCACGACCGTGCCCACAGGAACGTCCAGGATGATGTCCTGTCCCTGCTTTCCCTTGCAAAGCGCCGCGCCGCCGTGTTCGCCGTTCTCAGCCTTCACGAACTTCTTGTATTTCAGATGGATCAATGTCCAGAACTGCGGATTTGCACGCAGTATTATGTGACCGCCCCTTCCGCCGTCCCCTCCGTCAGGTCCGCCTTTCGGAACATACTTGGCCCTGTGCAGATGCACCGAACCCGGTCCGCCATGCCCTGACGCACAGAAAATCTTCACATAATCTATAAAATTGCTGTCTGCCATAATCTTTCCGTATTTCCAATAGAACGGCTGCAAAGATACGGAAAAAATCGGAAGTCATTGAAAAATCCGTCGTTTTGATTATTTTTGCAGCTCGTTTTCGCGCCTGGAATGGAGGATTGCGGAACGATAAGAATGGACTTTTAAATATCAAATGCTATGGGACTTATACCTATCTACACCTGGACCAAGGGAATACGGAATTTTGATCATAGAAGAAAAGCATTCAGAAACCAGCCGTGGGCACAGGGCGTCGTCCTGCTCGCCTGCGTAGTCGTGGCCATGCTGCTGGCGAACCTCCCGTTCACCAAAGGCTTCTATCACGACTTCCTGAACTCCAGCATAACCCTGTTCCTCAGCGCCCCGTCAGGCAACGGAGTCTATTTCCCGCACGGAATGACAGTCGAAAGTTTTGTCAATGACATACTTATGACAATCTTCTTCTTCACCGTCGGTCTGGAAATCCGCAGAGAAATGAAAGTCGGCGAACTCTCCACAGTGAAGAAAGCCCTCATGCCGGTAATCGCAGCATTCGGAGGAGTCGTTGCCCCAGCATTGATATTCACACTGGTAAACCACGGCACGGCAGCCGCCTCAGGCTGGGGAATTCCTACAGCCACCGACATCGCATTTGCAGTCGGCATCCTGTCCATACTCGGCGACAGAGTACCGGTATCACTCAAAGTGTTCCTCACCGCATTGGCCATAGCCGATGACCTTATCGCTATACTGGTAGTGGCGTTATTCTACGGAGGCACCATCCGACTGGACCTGCTCGCGATCGCAGTCGTCCTCATCTGCCTCGTCGTCCTCATGAACAAACTCGGCGAAAAACGCGTCTGGTTCTACCTCGTGCCTGCCATCATCATCTGGAGCCTCTTCTACTACGCCGGCATACATTCCACCATGTCCGGAGTAGTAATGGCCTTCCTGATACCTATGACACCGCGTTTCTCAGAAGCATACTTCCAGCGTAAACGCAAACAGTACGAAAGACGCATTGCCGAATACAGCGGCATAGAATCCACAGCTTCCGGCTTTCCTAACGGCCCTCAAAGACATTGTCTCAGAAGACTTTCCGTCATCTCACGCGACTCCATCAGCATGAGCAGCAGACTCGAACACCTGCTCTCTCCGTGGGTGAACTTCCTCATCATGCCGATATTCGCACTGGCCAATGCCGGAGTCGAAATCCCTGATCTGTCTTATTTCAATGTCTTCAGTTTCGATGCCGCACTCGGCGGAGTAGGAATGGGAATTTTCCTCGGACTCCTTATCGGCAAGCCGCTCGGAATCTCATTGGCAAGCTTCATCGCCATCAAACTCCGCATCGGAGAGATGCCTTCACGCGCTACCTGGAGAATGCTCATCGCCGTAGCCTGCCTCGGAGGAATCGGATTTACAATGTCCATTTTCGTGGACACCCTCTCATTCGGCAACCAGGCACCTGAGGTTACGTCAATGCTGCGTGATATGGGCAAGGTCGCAGTGCTTATGGGCTCGCTCTGTGCAGGACTCCTCGGCAGTCTGCTCATCAATATCGAGCACCGTCTCGAATCCAAGAAAGCTGCTTAAACTGCTATGGGACTGCGACTTAGAATCTGAGTTCCAGTCCCATGTTCACTACGAAACAATGCGGAGACTTCACCTTCCCGGCCGGAGTGTCCGTATATCGGTGCGTCATGCGCCATACAGCATCCACCCTCACCAGACGAAAAATGTTAGTGAGTCCCACGCCCATCTCCACATAAGGCTTGTTCAGCATGTTCATGCCCGCAGGGAAAAGCATCGGCGCATTGACCGAATTCGGATTGCCGATAATGCCGTTGTTCTTCTGTGACAATGTGCCGTAGGCTGCCTTGAGCGTGAAGACCTCACGGATCTTGGTCTTTTTCAGCAGCGGAATCTTGCCGATGAAGAACCCGCCGAAATTATGCTCCCAGAACAATGTCGTCCATGTGTCTGAAGCGAACTCATAGAACTCCATGCACGAGAACGAACTGTGGTCGAGAATATAAGTTCCGTTGCCTTCATGCAACTTCAGCATAGGATAAGGCACTGTGCCGACGATTTTTCCGGCAGTGAACTTGATCTTGGACATTCCCACCGGCGGAATCCTCAGCTTGTAATCTATGGACAGCTCACTCCTGAAATAACTGTATTCATTCTTTCCGATACCCTTCAGCGAGCCCATCAGGTCCAGCGTGAAGACAGGGTAGTCCGAATGCAGATACGACTTTTCGAACGTCCCTCTTGCCACAGTCTCGTCTTTGGAGAACCGTGCTATCAGCCTCAAATCATTGGAACCCACGGAATTGACCCTTACAGTATCCATGGAAGATCCGTCGGCTGCTGCAACCACCCTGTCCATCGGCACGAACATATTAGAGAATATCCTCCTGAACTCCAGGGAAGTCGATGTGTTCAGCCACGGCCGGATTTCCCAGTCATAAGTCGCTGAATATTCATTGACAAGACTCCTCTTCTCGCTGCCTCTCTTGCGAAGAAGCGATGACAAGATATTCATGTCATTGAACGCATTCTTGCCCTTTCCGAGCTGTAGGATATCGTGCTTTCCGCTTATAGTCAGCTTCATGGTAGGCTGCTTGCTGAACATCCATTCCAGCGAACCACCGCCCTTGAACTCCTTGTCCTTGAAACCATAGCCAAGATAGCCCTCAATCCTGAATTTCTTGCTCAGCTCAGATGTGGTACGCGCCCCGAACGAAACCCTGTTGCCTTCAGTGTCATTGAAACTGTACAGCCGCGAATACGGTCCGAAAGCGACATATTTCGTCTCCAAGTAGCCGGAAACCACAGTATTTACAATATTATATACGGTATTGTACAGCGGAACATGCTTGATGGAGTCCACCATATTGTAGATATTCTGCTCCTTTTCCGATAACTTGTACGGCCTGGCCTCGCTCCACCACGCCTCATCCTTCTTCCCCGCATCCTTCATCACGTGCACGGAAGTAGCGTGGGCCTGCTGGACCAGCTTCCTTGCCGGCTCACCCAGTACCGGATTCATATAATCTATCTGACGGTTGCCCAGGAACGACACGAACTTGGAAGAATCACTCATCGTCACGGAAAAATCCACGTACAGCTTGTCCTGCTTGTAGAACCAGAGCGAATCCCCGACCAGCTGGTCGGTACGGTCTATCACCATGTCCCTGATCCAGTTCACATTCGCCCCTTTCATCATTTTCGCATGAATCTCCCTCAGCGCGAAAGTTTCCGAGTCAATGTTCATTTCCCCGTCGAAGACCGTCGAGGACACGCCCCTGCCGGGATGGAACCTGATTTTCCAAGTCTTTCTTCCGTCAATGTTGAGGCTGTCCACCAGATAATAATTATAGTAAACGCTTCCGTTGGACGACAGCGGAGACGGAATCTGCACATTGAAGGCATTGATGAAATTGTTGTAGAAATTCGTCTTCAGGTGCATGCTGCCGGTAAACTGCGAAATGGCATTGTCCTCATTGAAACCGGAAATCCTGGTCGCCTCTATGGCTTCCTTGCTGATATCCGGAGAAATGCTGTGGTATCTCTTGGCCCGCGTCTCCGAAATCATCACCGGAAGAAAAGGCTGGCCGGAAACCACAGACGTGTCCATATAGTCGAAGATGAAGCCGAAGTTCTTGCGTATCATACGGTTGCGCAAGTTGCGGTCAGGATTTGTCAGGTCCAGTTCCATCTTGGTGTAGATGTCGCAGGCATAGGCATCACGGCGTTCCGGGTCATTGACCTTCTTGTGCTCGTCGATCTGCTTCAGAATCCATTTCATATACCGGTTGTCCGGCTTTACCACTGCCGCATTGAGCGAAGAAGTGACAGGATGGAGCCTGAAATCCACCTCGCTGAATGCCCTGCGGCTCACTCGTATCATCTGAGTCTCATATCCTAACAGCGCTGCGCAAAGCGTATTTGCAGTAGAATCACGTGTTTCCATAGAATAATACCCTTCCAGGTCAGTGGAAACGCCTATGGTCGTCCCATAGAAATATACGGCGGCGAAAGGTATTCCTTCACCGCTTTCCGAATCTGTCACCCTGCCTTTCACCTTGGTAGCCTGAGCTCCCGCTGAAACGGAGAAAAATATGGTCATCAAGGCCGTCAGGATAACATTTATGTATATTTTTTTTCTCATTTTCTTCACACAAAAACTTTCAAATATATACAAACCTTACTAAAATACGAAACTTTCATTATCTTTGTGCGACCAAATTCGACATATATGATTAATGTGGCTATTTTCGTGTCCGGAAGCGGAACAAACTGCGAATCCCTCATCCGTCATTTCAGCGGCTCTGATAAAGTCAAGATTTCTGTAGTCCTGAGCAACAAGGCCGACGCATATGCCCTTGTACGGGCGCAGAACCACGGGATACCCACAGTAGTCATGCCCAAGAAAGACTTCAACGACGAGTCCAAGCTGATGCCTCTGATGAAGGAATTCGGAATCGACTTCATCGTCCTCGCAGGATTTCTGCTCGTCGTACCAGATTTTCTTATCAATGCCTATGACCACAGGATGATAAATCTTCACCCTGCGCTCCTGCCCAAATTCGGCGGGATCGGTATGTATGGACATCACGTTCATGAAGCAGTAAAAGCAGCCGGAGAGACCGAAACCGGAATGACCGTCCATTACGTAAGTAATACCGTGGACGGCGGTGAAATCATAGCCCAGCGCTCTACTCCGCTGACTCCTGACGACACCCCTGAAACAATAGCAGAAAAAGAACATTTGCTCGAGATGCGTTTCTTTTCAGAAATCGTGGAGTCCGTCATTTTAGGCCTCTAAACTGGTTCATTTGGGTTCATTTCCTATCAAAAACAGTAAAAGCGAAAAAAGTTACAACTTTTTTCGCTTTTGTTTTTTTCGACCAAAAGGACATAATTTTTATCTGCGCTAAAATTTGGCCTATGTGCCATATTTTACGTGTAAGGCATATATTCTAAGCCAAAAATTGGCGTATGTTGATTTTTGCCAAAAATTGTCCGGGGGGGGTGGCTAAATAGCACTTTTTGCCAAATTTGCAGCCCTGTATTTAGAAAAAATATATTTGCAAATCTCGATTCTCAAAACTAATTTTGTTCTACTTTAATAAAACGAAAGCAAGTGAAATATCCTCGGGACCCGTTCCCGACAGTGTAATATTTTAAGAACTGATATAAGTAGATGGCAAGGATTACAAAGCGGCTTCTTACAGTTGCTCTTCTGATTTCGGCCCTGTTTTCGGGTCAAGTTGGAGTTTCAGCTCAAGAAGCGACAACTCTTGATACCGGGCGTTCGGTTTCTGCACGATCTGTGGAGAGACGCTTTGCGATATATTATTGGCTGGACAGGGTCGATATCGATGAGCATTATCTTGACAACGAGTGGCAGATTGCGCAGATCCGCAAATACCTCCTCATTTCCCCTAAAATAGACAGCATCACCATTTCTTCCTATGCATCTCCTGAAGGTGTGTATGAGCGCAACGTATGGCTCGCCCGCAAGAGAGCAGAGGCTGCACGCCGTTTCATCGTGAAAAATATCCCTGAAGGCTCGTCTCTGAACGGGGACAAGATTGTCCTCAGGCCGCAGAATGAGAACTGGGACGGACTCAGGGCGGAAATCGAGGCCAACTACAAACTTCAGAACAAGGACCGAGTCCTCCGCATCCTCGATTCCAAGGTGGGCAATGACACCAAGAAGTGGCGTATCCAGCATCTGGACAACGGCTACACTTGGCATTATATAATAGTGAACCATATGCCTAAACTCCGACTCGCTACCTGGATCTGCGTCTGGGTGGATCCGGAGGTTCCTGTGCTGGAAGCAGTCAGACCTGATGTCCCTCTGAAATCCGAGAGCAGCATGGCATTGATTCCACAGACTTATGTTCCTACAGAATTTACTCCGTCCGAGGCTGGCAAACCTGCTTACGAGCGCCAGATGATACTTGCCGGCAGAACCAACCTTCTCGTTCCGGGGCTCAACTTCGGCATCGAGATTCCTATCGGAAGACATATTTCCATCGGAGCCGACTACTGGTACCCGTGGTGGCTTGCCAAGAACAACAAGTACTGCGGTGAGATGCTCGGCTGGTTTATCGACGGTAAGTATTGGTTTACAGGACGTAAAGGCAAATATGAATGGACACGTGCCGACAAACTCAAAGGCCACGCGCTCGGAATCTATGCCGGCGGCGGCTACTATGACTACCAGAAGAAGATGAGCGGCTACCAGGGCGAATACATCGATTTCGGTGTGGACTACACCTTCGGCCTGCCTATCGGAAGACGTGACCACAAGTGGATGCGTATGGAATTCAATATCGGTGTCGGCTGTATGATGACACAGGCCCGTCACTACACCCCGACCCATGACTACACTCAACTCATCAAGGACCCTGGCATCAAGCAGAAGTACTACACCTTCTTCGGTCCTACCAGAGCCGGAATCTCGTTTGTCCTGCCGATCATCGTGAAACATAAAGTGAAAGGAGGCGAGCGATGAAAAAGATAATGATACTTGCACTCGCATTGACAGTGCTTTTCTCAGCCCATTCCTGCAAGAGGCGTCCGCTCAGCGATGCTGACTATAATGTCAATGTCGTATTCAACATAGATCAGAACATCTTGAACGGTCCGGAAATGACGGAGCCGGAAATGATGAGAGTCGCGTTCTTCGACCATAACAACGGGAACCTCGTCGCCCAGGCATATCTCCCTCCTCAGGGAGGCCAGGTGTCAGTGCTGCCGGGAAGGTCCTATGACGTGTTGGCCTACAACTTCGGTACGCAGGTCACCTTCATCCAGAACGAAAACAACTTCGGCCGCATCAGCGCCACGACCAACCAGATTGCCGACTCGTTCAAGAGTAAGCTCAAGAGCCGCGGTACACGAAGCCCCGGCGACGAAACAGAAGAGGCCATCGTTTACGACCCTGACCACCTCTTCGTAGGCCGTCTGATGAATGTAGACATGCCTGCCCGTTCGGTGGAGTCTCCGGAAGTGACATTGACAATAGACTGTCAGACAGTCGTGCAGTCGTGGATACTTTGCGTGAACAAGATCAAGGGTGCCCAGTATGTGGGTTCCATCTCGGCCGTCATCACCGGCCTGTCGCAATACCACAGGCTCGGCCCTGGAAACCGATCCGAAGAAGTCGCGTCAGTGTTTTTCGATGTCCGGAACTTGGACAGAGACGGATTTCTCGATGCCAGGTTCAATACTTTCGGACGGTCTCCTAAGCGTGGCGAACGGCAGATCCTGTCCCTCGTCATCACCGACGTCGCAGGTAAAGGATATATTTTCAATGTGGACATCTCCGATCAGTTTATCGACAATCCGCGCCAGTATATCCTCGTGAACACTGACGATATCGAGATACCGGAGCCTGAACACAAGGAAGGAGGCGGACTTGCCCCGTCCGTGGATGAATGGAAAGACATCAATACGAACATAAACATTTAAATTTTCTTAATACTGTATTAAAAATGAAAAAAAATTATTTCAATCGTGCTTGGAGTTGCCGCACTGGCAGCCTGCACCAAAACATCAGTAAGCTATGAGCAGCCTGGTGAGATCGCTCTTGCTCCTGTAACAAGAGCCAATATGACTAAAGCTGCCATTACTGGAACAACATTCCCTACCACCAACGACATGGGAGTTTATGCTTTCTATAACGCAGGCAAAGTTAAAGACACTCCGAAAGGTGATTTCCTTGCAGGTTCAGCTGCTTATCTGAAAGATGTGAAATTTGTCAACAGGGCAGGTTCCGGTAACTGGGGCGGTGATGGAAAAAGTTATTATTGGCCAAAGACCGGTTCACTTGTATTCGCAGCTTACTCGCCAAGCGTAGCAGAACTTGCTTATGATGAGCAGACGTATGAGTTCTCTGCGACAAGCTATGTTCAGAGTGCAGATCTCTCTAGTACTGTGGACCTTCTCTGGAGTCCTATGACAGTTAAATCTCATGACAAGACTTCTACAGCTGTTCCAATGGTATTCTATCACGCTATGTCTTGGGTTACTGTTCAGGCTGTAGCTGCAAATTCGAAATCTGATAGTCAGTTCAAAATCAAATCAGTTGAATTGAACGGTATCGTAAATAAAGGCTCATTCAAGACTGCCGGCGCTACGATTACTTGGACCCCTTCTGAAACTGATAAACAGACACTCACAGTTTTCAGCGATAAAAATTATAAAGTGGTTGAGCTGCCGACTGCTGAAAAACCTGTTCAGGCACTTGAGAATAATGCAAAAGGAACTGTAGTTATCCCTCAAGCTCTTAGCAACGATGTTACTCTTACAGTAGTATTCTCTCAGTTGATGCCTACTGCCGCTTGGTCTGCAGACCAGACCCTTACTTTCAAACTTAATGAATGTAAGGCAGGTGATCCTGCTGTTGCACTTAACGAGTGGAAAAATGGCTAGCACTATATCTACACACTGAATTTCAACATCAAGGGTGCTGCCGGCGAAAATGAAATTCTCATCGCTCCTACACTCACAGACTGGGCAGATGTTAATGCTAGCGGTATCAATGCTCAGTAAGCGTTTGCAGATAGTTTAATTTTAGTTATAGTATGAAAATCCTTTCCAAAATATTAGTACTGCTTCTGACAGCAGGCGTGTCATCAAGTTGCTTGTCACATCTCAAATATGACAAGACTACGGGTGAAATCAGATTGAGACCAGTTGTAGGCTTGGGTACAAGATCTGGAGAGGATTTCATTCCTTTTCCGGAAGACAGGGAGTTCCGCGTCACTGCGGTCTCCCGGGATTCCGGTGAAAAATATCTTGACGATGTCATTGTCAAGTCCCGTGGCGCCAGAGGCTGGTTCCCTGAGAACTCTCCACAGTGGCCATATGACCAGTCATTGACATTTGCAGGATATTATCCTACAGACCTTCAGGTAACCTGTGACCGTGAATGCAATCTCAAGATCGATTCGTACACGGTGGAAGGCAAGGGCATAGACATCCTTTTGGCAAAAACCGACAGGGCCTATACCAAGAACGACAGTATCGTGGGATTTCCGTTCCGCCACGCATTGACCAAGATGGACTTTCGCGTGAAGCAGACATTGAACTTGGAAACCCGCGTCAAAATTCAGAAAATCGAGCTTTGCGGCATTTTCAGGCAGGGAAGCTACGATTCTTCGGCATCACCGGACTGGAGATCGTCAGGGCAGAAAAGCGACCTCACCATATTTGAGGCTGACGGAGAAGGTGTCGAAGTGTATAAGATGTCTCCATCCTATTTGGGCGGTAGCTGGTTTGTCCTTCCGCAGGACGGCGGCGCGTCCATCAGAGTTACGTTTGCTCTTTCTACAGCCGGGAGCGAATGGCTTGGCAACCAGACTGTTGAAACACCTGCAGTGCTTAAGGAGTGGTTGTCCGACAGGCACTACACATATACGCTCAATATCCAGGAACCTGGTCCGGAAGATACTACCGGAGACCCGTTCGTGCTGAAATACACTACGGGCATAAGCAGCTGGGATGAGCGACTTTCAGATTAGTTGAAGATGATGAAAACTGATATCAAATATAGTTTGGCTTCTGTAGCGGCGCTGCTTGTCTCGCTTGGCTCCTGTACTACTGTCAGGGTCGAGCCTGATGAAGTGGTGAGTCGTGGTGATGAAATCCTGTTCATCGCCGGTTCCACTGAACCCGGTACGAGAGCGATGCTTGATGCCGGTTCGTTCAGACAGGTGGGCAATGCATTGAAAATCTTCGATATATATTCTCCTACTGCTACTTGGGCTGCTGCCGAATTCTATATCCGCAATGCCAATGCCGTCTGCAATTCTGCTGCGGCCGGCTCCACATGGCCTTTCTATACGGCGCCGGAGCTGACTTCCGCTATGGAACATTATTACTGGACCAAGATGGGCTCGCACAGGTTCTATGGCGTGGCCAATAAAATGGCGGGCAAGACTATTCCTGCAGACTGGAAATTCAATGATGAACATAAGGTTTTTTCAGTCCCTGCAACTTTCAATACTTATACCACTGACAAAGAGCAGTTCGACCTGATCTATTCCAATATAGCAGAGCGCAATCTGCGCAATCTGAACACTGGTGCGGGCACTGGCCCTGTAGAGTTACAGTTCCGCCATCTGTTTGCCGGATATGCGTTCACACTGAAAAATGACAGCCCTAATCCTCTCAAGATTACCTCTGTGAGGCTGAAGGTGGGCAATTCCTGTACCGCGACCATCAATTACGGTCTGGCTTGGGACCCTAACAATACCGGTAGCCCTGAGATTGAATATACCTCTATGGTAATGGATCCTGCGGAGGGTATTCCGGGTGCTGCCGTTGAAGGCGGTACGGCTGTTACCGTCGCATCCGGCTCTACTGTGAACCTTATGATTCCGGACAAGACATATACGGGATATACGGGCGCTACTTTCCCTGTGGAGGATTATTGTCTGATATGACCGCAGCAGCTGGACATTACGAATGCGGCGAAGGGACCTGGTGAAGGCGGAGCCGAGGGCGAGTCGCTGGGTGCCAAGGTGCTGGAGATCAAGTACGAGACAACGGTGACGACTACGGCTATAGTGGACTATGATTATTATGAGCATGTTTGGCGCAATGGTGATTATGATGTGACTTTTGTAAAGGATTCTAATGGAGACTATGAGTCAAGATATTCTGGTTATTATTACGAGTATGTTGGAAAGGGAAAAGGATCGTATAAAGTGAAGAATGCTACTTCTTCTAACAGCGGAAGTTATGTGAAAAAAACAACTCAGATAGAAGAATCTACCACAGTCCAGGTCACCAAGACCATCAACATAAATCTTGCGAACATCACCAAGGATAAGCTTTGGGATGCAGGCAACAGATATCTCTACAACCTGGTTTACAGCAATGACGCCATCGGCACGCAAGTGACCGTGATGAACTGGGAAGGCAACAAAGGCGGAGATGTGACATTTGAATAATGAAGGGAATTATGAAACACTATATCGTAAAAATATTGGTCGCTGCTGCATTGACCTTATGCTCATTGTCCTCCTGCGTGAAAGAGAACATCAGCGCTCCGGACCACGGGGAAGGTACTGTGTATCTCTCGCTCAATGTCCTTTCCGGCGGCATGGATCAGGTCATCGTCAAGAGCCCGTGGGACCCGAACGATGCCAATGAGCACGCTGTGGAGAACCTCCGAATCTATATTTTCTCCAAGGCTACTGGCAATCTCGTGGGATACAAGTATTTCTCGAAAGACGACTTGACTTTTACGGATGACAGTTCCCAGCCAGGTTACGACCGCACGGCAACTGTCAGCAATATCCCTACCTCCACCGGCGAGGTATATATCTACGCCATTGCCAATGCATTGACTTCGCAGTACAAGGTCACTGACGATGCCATCCTCAATATCGATGAGTCGAGCCTTTCGCATCTTACCCGCGAAACCTTCCTGTCGGCTACCTGTACCCGTCAGCTCGGCTCCATAAATCCTGCCGACAATCGTTTTGTGATGAGCGGTTTTGTCAATGATGGTGCTTCTGTGATTATAGCGAGAAAAGGCACGACGCAGCAGGCTGAAATCACGTCTCCGACAGATGACGACCATAAGCGTGTGAAACTGTATAAAATTCTGTCCAAGAATAAGATAACCATCAAAACGGTAGGCAATGTGACATTCAAACCGGAGTACATGGAGATTCACAATGTGCCTCAGGTCTATGGCTTGATGCGCGGAAATAATGTGGCGCCTTCCGGTTTTGAGACGTTTGACCGAATCATCTGGTCAGAGAACAGTTATCAATGCTATCTTCCTGCCAATGTCCAGACTGCGACTGTGCCTCCGACTTCTTTCAATGGCTTCAATGACCGTGAGAAGAATACTTACGATGATACCGGTAAGAAGACCTTTGTCAATGCACCTGAAAATGCCACCTATGTCGTCATTCACGGTAAATATCAGGGTGGCGATTATGCTGGAGATTTGAGCTATACTGTCCATTTGGGCGATTTCACGCATAACAAGGCGGATTTCTCGGTCGCTGCAAACAGCAACTATGAATATACATTGACCATAAAGGGCGTGAATAACTTTATCGCTGAGTCCAAAAAGGAATCTGGTGCGGACGACCCTGGTTCTGAGGGAGTTGTCATCTTTAAAGGAACTGATATCTTGGAGGTGGACTGCCATTACGAGGCGAGGGTGATGAAGTTCTCCATGTCTGAGCTGAATGATATTATCAATGTTGGTAAATACGGATATATCCTGAAAATCCAGACAGCGTTCTGTGAGACAATATCGATGATTGTGGACGGAGAAGGCCGGATTTACGATGCTGCTGAATTCAAGACTCAGTCTAACCCTACTGTGCTCACTACGGTCGGAGCTGACGGTATGCCTGTGGATGTATCCAAAATTCTGATAAGCGGAGATGCGGATTTCGGCTGGGTGCGTTTTGTGAAGAATACTGGAGTGTATTCCGCAACTCCTAGTTCGAATCCTGGTTGTACGGTTTCATCCTCCCATGCTATCTCAGATGTGTGCGCCTATCCGGGCAAAGATAATACTCAGACCATATTCGAATTCTTGCGGGATTTGTATAAGGCGGGAAAGGAACAGACTGCATCATATTTCAATGCTACAGGCTCGTCAGTCTATGTCACCTGCTTTGTGGATGAAAACTACTATCCGAAAAAGAACTGGACCGAGTATGTGAACAAATCTGAGCCGCGCCGAATGTATTTTGCCAATGAACTTTTCGTCAGTGCAGACGGTCAAAGTTCTTTCGCTCGAGCAAAATATGTGGTTTCTCAGAAATCCATCTGGACATTCTATGAATTGGACCCGAAATTGAAGCCGTTCGGTCTTGAGTCGGTTTCTGAGGAGAAGGCTCAGGGCGTGAATGTTGTGGGAGGAACGAATAGTCTTAAGGAACCATGGGATGGAAGGGCTTCTGCGATTTCCAATAATAGAAATAAAGGTTTCTATGCGAGCTCGATCAAGAGTACGGGTAAGCAGGATATATATACTGGTGCATATAAGGCCTGTATGAGCCGTAACCGTGATGAAAATGGTAATGGAACAATCGACGAATATGAGATAAAATGGTATCTTGCTTCTGTGAACCAGTACAAAGGTATGTGGGCAGGAGAGGAAGCCTTTGATGCTGAGGCGAGATTATTCAAGGCGACTGAAAGTGAGTGGACTGATTTGAAAACGGCTTTTGACAGTAATGGAGGCAATAATAATGGCGCCCTTAAAAAGTGGCATTATTTTACTTGTTCTTCTGCGGATACATTCTGGGCTGAAGAAGGGTGTGCTACCGGAACAGATGGTAGTGCAACTATGGTCAGATGTATAAGAACATTGGCGTCAAACTCAGAAGGATTGGAAAGTGCGGAGACGTACTATTCCTATAAAGACAATATTGTTGAGTTGAAATTGAATGACGTAGCACTTCGAACTCACCAGTCAGGCGGTTTCCAAACTTATTTCGAAAGAGGTAAGGATAGTAATAAACTTTACAAGAAGTTTAAGATTGCAAGTTCAAATTTGACAGGTGGCCCTTATTCTAAGACGCAGGTCATCAGTACTGCTAAAGGAAGTGGCTTTATCAATGCAAGTGATGATGTCTGCCAAAAGGCCGCTGGATATGGTGGCTCTTGGCGAGTCCCGAACCAGAGAGAATTGTCCATAATGTCTGCAGTAAATAAGAATTTGACAGACCTTTACAGCTGTACCTCATTTACTGGCGTTCAGAGCGGGTATTATAAAGGCGGAACTGGTAATGAATATGGATTTGTGCTGGCAGGTACTCAGATGACTGTTGCTATTAGTACGACTTATAACGTCCGCTGCGTAATGGACGTGGTCGATTAGGACCTCGCCCGTGCGCCGGATAACGGAAAGAACTTGAAAGATCGTTTACCAACGATTATTATATACTATTTTTGTGCAGAAGGAGCCCGTAGTGATACGCGCTCCTTCTTTTCTTTACTCATATAAACTCCTTCCGCCTACAGCCTCCATCCTCATCCGAACTTCTCCAAGTCCTTCACTCTTATCCCCTCAACCTCTCCACCGGAATGAGCGGAACAATTCTTCAGGCAGTGGTTGCCCCAAAATCATCAGTTTGTCCGTGAAAAGGAGTATCTCACGGACAAGTGGCTCAAAACCAATAACTTGTCCGTGAAAAGGTGGGTTTTTACGGACAAGTTGCTCGGCGCGAATCAGTTGCGTGAATCAGTTGCGCGAATCAGTTGCGCGAATCAGTCTTTTCCCGTCATTCAAACTTGGCGATGTCTCTCCTAATCAGAAGACAGGCTGGAGAGAGGACATTGACATGGTCGAAGCCTTCGAGTTCAAAAAGCGACGCCTCGTGACCGAAATGCTTCAATATCGCCAGAAGGTGAGCGTTTCCCTCATATCTGGCCAGCATCTCGAGATTACGGTCACCGGTAATCAGCATCAGCGGCGCACCCTCCTTCCTGACATGAAAAGACGGCGCCATATCATCGATAAACGGAAGATCCACATTCAGGCCGCGCTCCTTCTTGATAGTGAAATGCGTCATTGTCTGTCCGCCCACAGGATAGGCCTTCGCGATTCTGTCCGCGTCAATGCCGTATTCCGCAAGCCATCTCTTGTCCAGCGTCAGCATCAATGTCAGCCAGCCGCCGGCCGAATGCCCACCGATGAAAATCTTTGACGGACTTCCGCCGTACTGAGCAATGTTGTTGAAAACCCAACTGACTGCAAGAGCCGCATCTTCGAGATATCCCGGACATTTCACCTTAGGATAAAGACGGTAATTCACATCGACGACAGCGAATCCCCGGTTACGGAACTCTTCCCGCAGCCCCTTGCTTCCGCCCTCCAGACCGCCGCCATGGAACCAGACCAATGTCTTGAATTCCTTCACGTCCTCGGGATAATAAATGTCCAGTCTGCATCTCTCCTTGCGATACGCATCCTGCTCATTGACAGCAGTATAGGAAATGTCCTTCAGATGACGGTAATGCTCTTTTCCTGCCACAGGATTTTCTGCTACAGGATTCCCAACCACTGGATCCTCAATCACCGGATTTTCTGCTACAGGATTCCCAACCACAGGATCGTCAATCACCGGATTCCCGGCGAGCGAGTTCAATGCCAATGCCACATACAGCACCACGGCCGCAACTGTTCTTTTCATGATTCTTTGGATTTATACAGCAAATCTACGGAAATTCCGTCAGATTTGTCCGGGTTAAAACGTTTTCTGGCGGACAAACTGTATTTTCCAACTTGTCCGGATTAAAACGTTTTTTCGCGGACAACTTGTTCATTTGATTCACTTGTTCATTTGATTCACTTGTCCGTAAAATGGGTATATTTTACGGACAAGTTGGTTTCAGGAGGTGCCATAACCGGGGCAACCTAAATCAGAAAAGTGCAGCGCGACCTATCTCCTGCCGCAGTTGCGTATCAGAGAACGGAGATAGCCGGTGATGTCGTCATTGATAAGAGTCTCGATGGTCGTCTTCATCCTGAACCGCCAGTAGAATGGTGAGATGGCAGGTACATTGATCCGCTCCTTGTCAGGGTCGTCGAAGCACAGCTCCGGCTTCAGCGACAGATAATCCTGAAGCGGCAGGAT
>ERZ779851.430-NODE-430-length-42019-cov-27.001477_pt1 | contig 42019 bp, 32 predicted proteins | sample MGYA00511094_ERZ779851 | MGnify/ENA primary metagenome ERZ779851 (study PRJEB29588, sample SAMEA2155512) | human gut metagenome | biome: human gut; feature: human-associated habitat; material: faeces | place: Denmark | collected 2008/2010 ...
CGCACCACCATTTCGCATTTCTCATTTCTAATTTCTCATTCAAGCGAAGCTTTCAAACGGAATCAAAGGGCAGTACGCCCCAGGGGCTAACCTTGAACCCTGAAGTTTGAAAGCAGAAAGAACAATCTCCCCCTTATATGAATTCTCATAGGTTAAACAGGTTCTGAAGGTTCAAAAGGTTCACAGGTTTCTCATTTTTCGTGAATACCATATCTTCAAAACGTTGCGGCGCTTCTGATTTTTATGCGCCGCACCGCCCTTACACTCGACACATGTTCGAATCGTATTTCCAGAGAGCGAGGTACTTACTATGTCCGAATTACGAGTACGCAAAGTACAGGAATTTATCAAGCAGGAAGTGAGCCAGATGCTCCTTCATGATCTGAAAGACCCGCGCATCGGCTTTGTCACGGTGACAGAAGTCAAGGTGACAGGCGATCTGCGCGAAGCGACCATTTACGTCAGCCTTTTCGGCAAACCGGAAGAGAAGAAAGCATCGCTCGATGCGCTGAATAAGAGCCGCGGCTTCGTGCGCCGTGAGCTCGGGCAGCGTCTCAAGATCTACTACACACCGGAGATCACCTTTTCAGAAGATGCCTCTTTGGACTACGGCATGCATATCGATGGCCTTCTGAAGAAGATTCATAAGGATGAGGTGAAAGAATGAGCCTTGCAATGAACCACGCCAAAGAGATCGGCAAGAAGGAGGCCATGGATTTTCTGAAATCCCACAAGCGCTTCCTGCTGGTCGGTCACGAACATCCGGATGGAGATGATGTCGGCTCTATCTGTGCGCTGCACAATGTCCTCGTGTCCATGGGGAAGGAGGCGGATATGCTGCTTCCGGATCCTGTGCCGAAGGTGTACACGCTCGTCGAGGCCTCTGCGCTCGTTCATACATCGATCCCGGAAGGAAAGGACTACGATGCGATCGTTTTCACGGATCTTTCCAATCTGGAACGCGGCGGAAATTTTGATTTCCCACAGGACATCGACTCACTCTCCATCGACCATCATCGCACGAATGAACGCTTCACCGACCTCCTCTATCTGCAGTATCGCTATGCGGCGACAGCGGAAATGCTTGCGGAAATGTTTTTCGACGAAGGCATCGAGATGGACAAGGACACCTGCAATGCACTTTACATGGGCATCGGCACGGACAGCGGCTTCTTTAAATTCAGCTGCACCTCGCCGCATACGCTCTTGATGGCAAGCCGCCTCGTCGCGATGGGAGCTGACCCATCCTATATTTCCAATCATCTCGAAGAGAAGTCCATCGAAGCCATGCATTGCTACGAGCTCGTCGCAAAGACGGTCCACTCCTATGCCGATGGAAAGATCGTCATCGCATACATGGATCAAGACGCCATGGCGCTCGATGGAGAGAATTCCGACTATTACGCCTCCATCCCGCGCTGCATCCGCGGCTGCGAGATCGCCGCACTCTTTAAGTATCGCAAAGAGGGCGAGACCCGTGTCTCCCTGCGCTCCAAAAATTATGCCAATGTCGCGGAGCTTGCCGGTGAATTTGGTGGCGGCGGTCACTGGAAGGCAGCCGGATGTACCATCGGAGGCGACTTTGCAGAAGCGGAGAAGAAATTCATGGCTGTCGCGGAGAAGTATCTCTGATGGACGGCGTACTGAATGTATTGAAGCCGGCGGGGATGACGTCCTTCGACGTGATAGCGCGTCTGCGGCGCATCTATGGGCAGAAGAAGATCGGCCACGGCGGGACGCTTGACCCCATGGCGGCGGGCGTGCTCCCTGTATTTTTGGGGCGCGCGACGCGCCTCATCGAGTACGCGCCGATCCATCGGAAAACGTATGAAGCGGAATTTCTGATGGGCCTTGCCACTGACACCGAGGACGTGACAGGGACCGTGGTGGAGACGGGGGAGATCCCTGCCGATCCTTCGATCTGGGAAAGCACTGCGGAATCATTCAAAGGAGACATCCTCCAGCGTCCCTCGTCCTACTCTGCCATCAAGGTGAATGGCGAGCGCGCCTACAAGCTGGCGCGTGAAGGAAATGCCGTCGAGCTTCCTCCCCGTCCTGTCACCATTTACGATCTGATCCTCCGTGAGGTCAAGCCGCCGCTCCTCCGTCTCTCCGTCACCTGCTCGGCAGGCACCTACATCCGTGCGCTCGGCCGCGACATGGGGAAAACGGCCGGATGCCCGCTCACCATGTCCTTTCTTCTGCGCAGCGAGATGGGGCCTTTCTCTATCGCCGAAGCCAAGACACTGGAAGAGATCGAAGCGGATCCGGAAGGCGCGCTCATGACCGACCTTCGCCCGCTCCTTTCTGCGCTGCCGCTCCTTGCGCTCAATGAGAAGGAAGCCGCCGATTTCCTCTTGGGCAAACGCCTTCGCACGCGAGAAAAGCCTGTGGAAGTCGCCGCCGCCTTTTGCGGTCCCCGCTTCCTCGGTACTGCCAGTGTAGAGCGCGGTGTCATCCATCCGAAGAAAGTGTTTAATTAAGTTTTTAGTGACTAGTGACTAGTGACTAGTGACTGGTGACTAGTGACTGGCATGCCAGCTCATGGCATCGCCATTATTTATGCTTCGCGGCGCATTTCGTCATCCTGAGCGGAGTGAAATGTCGGATGTTCGATCATGTAAAGGCGGAACAGTGAGAACTGAGTCGAAGGATCTGGCGCCGCACCACCATTTCTCATTTCTAATTTCTCATTCAAGCGAAGATTTCAAACGGAATCAAAGGGCAGCACGCCCCGTGGGCTAATCCTGAACCCTTAAACCTTAAATCCATCATCATGACCATTCTACCTACTTTACACGATTTACCCAAAGACCAGTCCTTCGTCCTTGGCATCGGTTTCTTTGACGGATGCCATCTGGGACATCAGGTGGTCTTTTCCGAAGTGAAGCGCCTTGCGAAAGAGAAGGGCGCGCAGCCGGGTGTTCTCACTTTTTATCCGCATCCGATGAAAGTGCTTGCGCCCGATATTCATGTGCCGCTTTTGCAGTCCATTGATGAAAAGATGGATGCACTGGCCGCTCAGGGCATGGCGCTGGCCGTCTGCATCCGGCCGGATGAGACATTTCTCGCAAAATCCGCTGAAGATTTTCTGGAAGAGCTCGCTCGATTTCCCGGCCTTGTCGGCCTCGTCACGGGAGAAAATTTTTCCTTTGGCCACGGCGGTCTGGGGAAGAGTGGTGACCTCGTGCGCTTCTTTGAAGAAAGCCGTGTCACCGTCCGCATCGTCTCACTCCGAGAGAACGCAGGGAAGAAGATTTCCAGCACCGCCATCCGCCAGTGCATCCTCGCCGGAGAGATGGAGCAGGCGGCGCGCTTTCTGGGACATCCTTACACGATCCGGGGCGACGTGGTCCATGGTTTCCGCCGCGGGCATGACGTACTCGGATTTCCGACGGCGAATCTGGCTGTCTCGGAAGACCGTGTCCTTCCACCGGATGGCGTCTACGCGACGCGTGCGCTGGTGAAGGGGCATACCTTCCCTGCCATCACGAATATCGGAAACAATCCGACCTTTGGCAATACGAAGAAGACCATCGAGACATTCATCTTTGATTTCGACGAGTCCATCTACGGTGCGTCCTTCACGCTTGCATGGGCCAGCCGCATCCGGGGAGAAATGAAATTCGCCTCACCTGACCTTCTGGTGGCGCAGATCCATCAGGATATCCAAAAAGCGAAAAACAGACTGCATGTATGAGGAGCCTGCGCGAAAGCGCGGGCTTTTTTGTAGGGGGATAGACGGAGCTCTGGTGGCTAGTGGCTAGGGATTAGGTAACAAGTGGCTAGTCACCAGTCACCAGTCACCAATCACTAACTCCCTTATGCGCTGCTTATTCCTGAATTGCATACATTTATCCGTACATCATGCATAATTAGTATACCGATTGAGATGGAATATCTCATAGTAGAATGGTATAATAACAAAAGTAGATGACAGGCTGTTGATGAGCCTGTCTATTTCATTGCGCGAGATCCGAAGGAAGGGATCTTCGCCGGGTTCCAATGGGGGTTTTTATGGAAGCGAAAAAAAGTGGTCAAAGTATTTTGAGAGATCTTGGTACGTGGATCGTCATAGCCACGGTACTTGGCGCCGTCGTCGGACTCTTTCTGGGGAAGAGCGCACACATGCTGGCGCCGATCGGCGACCTTTTCATGCAGCTCATCAAGATGATCGTCGTACCGATGGTCTTCTTCTCGCTGGTCGGCGGGGCAGCGGCGCTGGGGAAATCCAAGGGCGCTGGCAAGGTCGGTATAGTGACATTTCTGTATTACGGCGTGACGACAGCGGTTGCCGTGATTTTGGGATTGGCCTTCAGCGTCTTCTTTCAGCCGGGCAGCGGCATCGACATGGCGGCGATCAGCGGTGCGGCTGTGCAGGTGGGCGACCTTTCCAAAGCGGGCGCGCTTCCTGGTTTCTGGGAAACGATCATCGGCTTCGTACCGGCGAATCCGGTGAAAGCCCTGACGGATGGCAATATCCTGCAGATCATCACCTTCTCTCTTTTTGTCGGCTTCGCACTGGCGATGCTGCCCGCAGAAGAGAAAGAGTTCATGAGCCGCATCGTGGATAACTGCACGAAAATCTGTATCAAGATCATGATGGCGGTCATGATGCTTGCGCCGGTCGGCGTCTTCTGTCTGATGGCGGACGCGACGGGGAGCTTCGGCTATGACGTACTCATGAAAATCATTTACCTCATCGGTCTTTATATCTGCGTACTTTTCCTTGTCACCTATGTGATGATCGGCGGCTCGGTGGCTCTCTTCTCGAAATGCACAGGATATGTGGAATTCTTCAAGGCGATGTGGAAGGTGCAGATACTGGCTTTCTCCACAGCATCCTCTATGGCAGCGCTTCCGCTCAATATGGCAGTCACGGAAAGAGAGCTGCATGTGTCGAAAGGAACCACCTCCTTCGCACTTCCGCTGGGTGCGACCATCAATATGAATGGCAATGCAGCATACTATGCGATGGCAGCCATTTTCATCGCGCAGATGTATGGCATGGAGCTTACGATGGGTCAGTATATCGCGATCATCGTGACGAGCACACTGGGCGCAGTCGGTCAGGCAGGCGTACCGGGGCCGACGCTTCTTGTTGTCGCTGTCTTGGTATCTGCGGGTATCCCGATCGATGCGCTGCCGATCCTCTTCGGTGTTGACCGTATTTTTGATATGCTCCGTACCGCAGTCAATATCACCGGTGACGCAGCCTGCGCGACCATTGTGGATCGCTTTACGAAGGAAGAAGCCATGGGCAGTGACGAGTGATGCTCCATGGATCTTGGCATGTATAGCAAGCTAAAAACGGCTGGCGAAACGAAAACGTTTCGCCAGCCGTTTTTTCATACGAGGTGCAGTGTATTCTTGAAGTCTTTGATATAGTGTCTGGAGACAGGCACTTTTTCTTTGGGGTAATGGGAGAGCGTCAGGAGAAGGGTGCCATTGTCCTGGTTCTGGATCTCCTGGATCATGGAAAGGTTCACGATGTAGCCCTTGTGCGTGCGGAAGAAGCCCAGGGGGGAGAGGAGAGACTCGATGTCGCGGAGCGTCATCTTCGACTCGATGATCCCTCTCGTCGTATAGAAGAGAGCGCGGTCTGACTTTTCGCTGGAGATCAGGATGATCTCCTGCGCGGGGGAGATCATGATGGTCTTGCCCTGCGTCTGGAGGGAGATCTTCTGTGAGGTGGAGACGATCTCGCCCGGCGCCCGTTCCTTTTCCATCAGGGCGAGGCTGTCGGCTAGTCGGGAGATGGTGCGTGCGATGCGGGCTTCGTCATAGGGCTTCAGAATGTAGTCGAAGGCTTCGAGATCGAAGGCCTTGACGGCGAATTGAGAGTAGCCTGTCGCAAAGACGACCTTCACGGAAAGGTCCATGCGGATGATCTCTTTCGCGCATTCGAGCCCGTTCATGAGAGGCATCTCGATATCGAGGAAAAGGATGTCGACATTCGGATGCGTTTTCAGAAAGGCGAGGACTTCGCGTCCGTTTCCGCATTCACCGATGACTTTGACGCCGGGGATGTTCGAGAGCTCATAGGTCAGCTCGCCGCGGGCCGGCAGTTCGTCGTCGGCGACAAGAGCACGGATTTCTTTCATGGGATCCTCCTTTTGGGGAAATGGGTTGGGGTTTAAGGTTCAAGGTTTAAGGTTCAGGGTTTAAGGTTCAGGGTTCAGGGTTCGGGGTTCGGGGTTCGGGGTTGTGGTGGCGGCTTCGCCGCGTATATATGGGGCGATGCCCGAAAGCGGCATTTCAGTCACCAGCCCCTAATCCCTAATCCCTAGCTACTAATCCCTAGCTACTAATTCATAGTCACCAGCCACCAGCCGCCCGCTCACGCATTTGTGATACGGATCGTCTGTCCTGTCGCAGCGACTTTTTCTATGGCGGTGGGGGGAGCGGGTCTCCTGCTTTCTATCTTCGGAATGTTAGTGAAGACAAGAGTGCCTTTGTTTTCACGGCTGACGATATGGAGGCCGCTCTTTTCTCCGAAGAGGGAGAGCAGGCGCTGGTGGACATTGATGAGACCGATGTGGTCGCGTCTCTTGTGGTCGATAAGCAGCTTTTTCAGCTTGCTTTTGGGGATGCCGATGCCGGTGTCGTAGACGTAGACCTTGAAATAGTCCTTGTGCTCGATGAGGCCGGTCTTGATGCGGCCGCCCTCAGGACGCTTGAAGATGCCGTGGACGATGGCGTTCTCGACGAGCGGCTGGAGGAGAAGCGGCGGGACTTGGATCTCTTCCAGCTTGTCCTTGGGGAAATCATAGGTGATGGAGAGGCGGTCACCGAAACGGGCGCGCTCGAGCTCGGTGTAGCACTCGATGACGTGCAGCTCTTCGGAGAGCGGGATGAATTTCGACGGGTTGCTGAGGCTATGGCGGAAATAGTCGGAGAGGTAGCTGATGAGCTTTCTCGCATTGTCCGGATCGCTTCGGACGTAGTAGCTGATGGTATTCAGCGTGTTGTAGAGGAAGTGTGGATTGATCTGTGCCTGAAGAGCGCGGATCTCGGCTTCGGCGAGAAGATTTTCCTCTTCCTTCATCTTGTCGTACTCATAGATGGCTTCGAGCAGGTGACAGATGCCGGAGAGGAATTCATTGCCCATGTGCGTGAAGTTTTCTCCTTTACTTTTAGCGGCGATGAGGGTGCCGACGGTCTCACCCTTGTAGCAGATGGGAAGGGAGGTGAGATGCGGCATGGGCGGAAGGGATTTCTGCAGCTGCAGGATGGCGATCTCCGCATCGCCCTGATTGCGGTCTGCTTCGGTTTTGTATGCCGTGCGCGTATAGATCTGATCTTTATATATGATGGCGGTCCAGATGAGGGAGGGGAGAGACGCCGTCACGATCTCTGTGGCTTTTGATACATTGAAGCCGTTGAAACCATCGTGGAGTGCGGAGAAAAGGGTATTTACGGCTTCGAAGGTCGTCTTTGTCGTTTCTGATTTTTCTGTATCGCGCTGATGCGTGTAGAATTCAAGCACCATGTAGAAAAGACTGACGGCGATGGTATTCGTGATGATGATCGGTAGCCACAGGTCGAAGAAATCATTCGGATGCGCGATGGTCTCCGGCCAGGTGAAGAAGGCGAAGAAGAGCCAGAAGAGGATTTCCAAAATGCCGGCATAGAAGAAGCTCCATGACCAGAGATTGTGATGGTGGCTTTTCAGCGGGTTCGCTAGATAGCCGGCGGCGATGCCCTGAATGATGGAGAGCCCGCCGTGGATGAAGGCCGCGTCCGTGTCGAAGAAGAGGGCGCGGTGGATGCCTGCGATACATCCGACAATGGTGCCGACGATCGGACCGCCGATGAAGCCGCCGAGCATGATGCCGACAGCACGGAAATTCATGATGCCGCCGCCCGCTGAGACATTCCAGTACGAGCCGCAGAGTGCCATCAGGGAGAAGATCACGATGAAGAGAACGAGATGCCTCCGGCTGAACTGCTTGGCAAGGATCGCTTCGCGGAAAAAGAGCGTGCGGCTGACAAGAAGGAGCAGCAGGAGGAAGATGGAGATACCAAACCAGACGTGCTGTACGCCGATGATCCAGGATGTATTCATAGGGCACCTCGCTTTGCCGGGAATGTGAGGAAGAGAGAGCAGAGGTCTGCTTTCTGATCGCTTGTGCCAAAAGTCTTCGGGGGCGCTCGTCGGCTGTGAGCAGCCGGTGATGCGGCTTTTCTTGATCTGTCATGCATTGATATAAAATGATCTATAAAAGATCTATAAATGATAGATTATAATAATAAATTGCAGAATACATTTGTTTTTAATGCATGTTACCCGTTGCCATTTGCATCTTACCCTTAAAAATTTCTTTTCGGGAAAGCTGTCGGGTATACTAATGGCGAAAGGAAGATGAACAGGAGATCCGTATGCCCTCTCTATTATAACAAATGACAAGAGGGAGGGGGAGATTTCCCGGTATCCAGCTGTACTAGGGAAACGCTGATTAAATCGCAGAGTCGAATTTCATATGGATTTTTATACATAGCTTCGTCATCATCCTCCTTAAATAGCTCGCTATTCGCGTCAGATGATTCCTTGCTCTGTATAAAAATCCAAGAATGAAATCCGATAATGATTTAATCAGTGTTTCCCTAAGCTCCCTCCGCTCGTGAATGGAAGGAAGCTTTTGATAAAAACAAGTGGTTTCAGCAAAAGAAAGGAAGAGTATTATGGTTATTTACGGTGTAGCACTTCTGGCAGGCTGCTATATGGCAGGCAATGTGATCGGCGATATACTGGGCGCGCTTCTGGGCGTCAAGGCAAACATCGGCGGCGTCGGCTTCGCGATGTTGTTCCTCATCATCATTTCCGCTTGGGCGCAGCAGAAAGGCATCATGAAAGCGCCGGAAGAACAGGGCATCAAATGGTGGTCTGCGATGTACATCCCGGTCGTTGTAGCGATGAGCTCCATCCAGAACGTAGCAGCTGCCCTTTCCGGCGGTGTGGTCGCCATCCTCGGCGGTCTTCTGGCTGTTGCGATCGGCTTCCTCATGATCCCTGTCCTTTCCGGCAAGAAAGCGAAGGAAACTGTGGCAGAAGACAGCTTGGCACATAGCAAGTGAGAAGTTGGGAGTAAGGAGCGGATTCCGAATCCCCAGTGACTAGTCACCAGTCACTAGTCACTAGTCACAAAAAATGTATGCAGCACGCAAGGGCTTCGTGGTCGCTTAGAAATAAGGAGATAATTTCATCATGGATATCGCAGCAATGATTACCAAACTTTTCGTCAAGAACGGCATGATCTTCGGCTTCATGCTTCTCGGCGTCATTATGTATGTTTCGTTCAAGCTGGGCGCGCTCACCAAGGGGCGTGTCCATGGCAGCGCCATCGCCATTTTCCTGGGGCTTGTTCTCGCATACATCGGCGGTGAAATGACCGGCGGCAGCAAGGGGATCGCAGACGTCCCGCTCTTTGCCGGCATGGGTCTGGTCGGCGGCGCCATGTTCCGCGATTTTGCTATCGTTTCTACCGCTTTTGGTGCGGATCTTCGCGAGATCAAAAAGGTGGGCTGGAGAGGTGTCGCCTCCCTCTTCATCGGTGAATTCATCTGCCTCGTCGCAGGCATCGCTGTTGCGTATCCGCTCGGCTATACCAGTGTGGTCGATATGGTCACCATCGGGGCAGGCGTTGCGACCTTCGTTGTCGGACCTGTCACCGGCGCGGCTCTCGGTGCGTCCTCTGAAGTCATCGCCATCTCCATCGCTGCCGGCGTTGTGAAATCCGTCCTCGTCATGGTCGTCACCCCATTCGTTGCTAAACCGCTCTCCATCAATAATCCGCAGTCTGCCATGGCTTTCGGCGGCATCATGGGCACCACCTCCGGCACTGCCGCAGGCATCGCAGCGGTCAATCCGAAGCTCGTTCCCTACTGCGCCATGACCGCGACCTTCTTCACCGGCCTCGGCTGCCTTCTCTTCCCCTCTGTCTTCTACTTCGCTACAGCGATGATCTTCTAAAAAGATCCAGGGTTAGCCCATGGGAGCTCGCCCATAGATCGCGGATGAAAGATTCGCTTGCATGAGAAATTAGGAATGAGGAATTAGGAATTAGGAATTAGGAATGAAGGTGGCGGCTTCGCCGCGTATATATGGGGCGATGCCCGAAAGCGGCATTTCAGTCACCAGCCCCTAATCCCTAATCCCTAGCTACTAGTCACTAGTCACCAGTCACCAGTCACTAGCTCCCAATCCCCCTTTCCTCTTATCTTCCCTATCTGGTATGATAGGGAAGAAACAACAATCATAATAATGAAAACCTGTATACTTATATACTTATTTCTGTACAACCCTATTTTTATTGAAAGGAAGTCCATTCATGTTAGAAATCAAACCATGCAATAAGAACTGGCACACCAGAGGAGACGATACCGCAGCACGCATTGCAGCTGCCGCTCCGTATGCAGAAGGAAAGATCGTTGACGCAGCCAATACCGTCAAAGTCCTTGAAGCGGTCCTTCGCCCGGGCGATAAAGTCAATATCGAAGGCGATAACCAGAAACAGGCGGATTTCCTCGCGAAAGAGCTCTGCAAGGTGGATCCGTCCAAAGTGCATGATCTTCATATGATCCAGTCCACCCTCTCCATTCCGGAGCATCTGGATGTCTTTGATAAAGGCATCGCCAGAAAGCTGGACTTCGCTTATGCCGGCAGCCAGGGCAAGCGTCTGGCGCAGATGGTCCAGAATGACGGTGTCGAACTCGGCGCTATTCATACCTACCTTGAAATGTATTCCCGCTACTTCATCGACCTCGTGCCGAGAGTTTCCCTCGTCTGCGCTGACTATGCGGATGCAGCCGGCAACATTTACACCGGCTTTTCCACAGAGGATACACCGGCGATCGTCGAAGCGACGAAATTCAATCAGGGCATCGTCATTTTCCAGGTCAATCAGATCGTTGACAAGCTCCCGCGTGTCGATATTCCGGCTGACTGGGTCGACTTCGTCATCGAAAGCCCGACACCATACATGCTGAACCCGCTCTTCACCAGAGATCCGGCAAAGATCCAGAATGAACGTATCCTCAAGGCTATGATGGCGATCCGCGGCATTTACGAAGAATATGGCGTCAAAGTCCTGAACCACGGCGTCGGCTTCGATACCGCTGCTGTCGAGCTGCTGCTCCCGACCTTTGGTGAATCTCTGGGACTGCGCGGCAAGATCTGCACCCACTGGGTACTGAACCCGCATCCGACCCTGATCCCGGCCATTGAGACCGGCTGGGCGCAGGCCATCTACTCCTTCGGCTCGGAAGTCGGCATGGAAGAATACATCAAAGCCAGAAGCGACGTTTTCGCTGTCGGCCCAGATGGCACCATGCGTTCAAACCGTGCCTTCTGCCAGGCTGCCGGTCACTATGCCGCTGATATGTTCATCGGCTCCACCATGCAGATTGACCGTTTCGGCAACTCTTCCACTGCGACCAAGAACAATGTCGCAGGCTTCGGCGGCGCTCCGAACATGGGCTGCGATGCCAAAGGCCGCCGTCATGTCACTCCGGCATGGAAAAAAGCGGGCGAAGAAGTGGCGAACCGCTACGAACTCATGGGCGACCGCAACCGCGGCAAGAAGCTCGTCGTCCAGATGATTACGACCGTCTCTGAAAAAGGCTTCCCGGGCTTCGTCGATCAGCTCGATGCCGTCGCTCTGAAGAAGAATGCAAACCTTGATCTCGAACCGATCATGATCTACTCCGATGACCTCACCCACATCGTTTCTGAAGTCGGCATCGCATACCTCCACAAGTGCCACAATATGGAAGAACGCATGAATGCGATCCGTGCGGTAGCAGGCAAGACGGAAGTCGGCAAGCTCGAAGATCCGGAGATCACCAAGAAGCTCAGAAAGGAAGGCATCGTCAAGCTGCCGGAAGATTTCGGCATCGATCCGTCTCAGGCGACACGCGACCTCCTCGCTGCCAAGAATATGAAGGACCTTGTGGACTGGTCCGGCGGTCTTTACAACCCGCCGGCTAAGTTCAGAAACTGGTAATTATGGCATTACAAAAACCGTCAGGCTCAGAGCCTGACGGTTTTTACTTGTCATGGGAAAAATGAGACATGAGACATCGGACATGAGAGACACCTGACATTAGACGTCGGCACATCCCTAATTTCTTTCTACTAAAGTTTGAAAGCAGGGATGATTAGTAGCTAGGGATTAGTAGCTAGGGATTAGTGGCTAGGGATTAGTGGCTAGGGATTAGGAGGCTCGAGTGACTGGTGACTTGAATACTACTTTCGGGCATCGCCTCATATATATTTGCGGCGCAGCCGCCACCTTCATTCCTAATTCCTAATTCCTAATTCCTAATTCCTAATCCCTAATCCCTAATCCCTAATCCCTAGCGACTAGTCCCTAGTCCCTAGTCCCTAGTCACCAGTCACCAGTCACCAGTCACAGGTCACCAGTCTCCTGCATCGTCAGAGCTTTTGCCGTTCCATTGGCATCGAAGATGGTGATGCGGTTCTTTCCGTTTTCCTTGGAGGTATAGAGCGCGTTATCGACCCTCTTGTAGAAGCTCTGCTCAAGCTCGCCCGGACGGGCAATGGTGACACCGAAGCTGGCGCTGACGGGGGAATCGTCCGGGAGGACATGGGCGTGGAGAAGGGCATCCTTCATGTGGATGGAGAGCATCTCCGCCGTTTCCAGCGTGGAGCCGGGAAGGATGATGAGGAATTCATCACCGCCCCAGCGGCCAGCGTAGCCTCTGCCTGCGGTGTGCTTCTTCATGAGATCGGCAAGGGTGCGGATGACGGCATCGCCGATGGAGTGGCCATAGGTATCATTGATCGTCTTGAAATGATCGAGGTCGATCATGATGGCAGAGAGCGGCATACCGATCCCCGCATTGTTTTTGACGTACTGGGCGAGGTACTTTTCCATCGCACCGCGATTGAAAAGACCGGAGAGGCTGTCGTGGGTCGCAGCGAATTGGAGAGCGTCCTTCGTCTCTTCCAGCTCTTTCATGGCGGTGCTGACGAAGGTCGCCATCTGCAGGAGATGGGCCATGTGCTGCGTCAGGTGGACGGGGTTATAGGAGACATCCTTTTGCGTCGCCTCTGCTGCTTCGCGGAAGACGACGACATTTCCCGTCAGATGGGCGGCGACGAGACGCTGCCCGGCGCGGTATATTTCTCCATGGGCATAGATGCCGAAGGAAGGGGTGACATTGTTGTAATTGGCAAGGACGTCGCCGAGGTTCTTATTGAGGAACTGGTAGCGCGCGGCGCAGGAGAGAATGTGCGCGCTTTCGCCTCCGAACGCATGCATTTGCTCCCAGATCTTCTTCGTTTCTGCGAGCATCAGCTCCGGGTCGCCGTAGGAAAGGCGCATCTCTGTACCGACGGCGCAGCGGATATTGAAAAGGATGCCGCCATCGAGCGTGCGTCCCTGCGGCAGGTGTGCATGGACATAGCCATCTGCCAGCTGGAGCAGCGGAAAGGGGAGCGACTGCTCCTGAAAATCAGGGGTGTGGATGTATTTATCGTAGTAGTAGACCGCAGGCTTGTGGTCGAGCTCTTTGATGATCATAGGGCCGTCCATCGCGGTCACGGTCAGGGGACGAGAGAGCGGGCGGAAGCCCAGGACATGGTTTAGCATGATGGAGATATCGCCTGTATAGACGCGAAGGACCAGCCCGGCAGTTGAGATGTATTTCTTGGAAAAGACATAGGTATGGTTCGGCCAGGTCTGTGAATCCGCGAGTGCGCCCCAGACGGGAAGCGTCGATGGCAGCTCGTGCGTCAGTACGTTCAGGAAGGGCGAGAAGTCGGAAAAACGGTCATCGCTCTGGGAAGCCAGAATCTCAATGCCACAAAGGGGCCGGGAGATCTTATTGATCTCACCCATCACGGCCCATCCGACAGCGTCCTCCTTTCCCGGTGCATGGTCGAAGCAGATCGTGTGGATATATGTCTTTTCGAAGACTTCGAAAAGGATGATGATCTTTTCGGTGCGGTTCACGCCCTGCTCGATGCATACGCTGCTCGTCATCCCGGAGATCTCCGCTTCCGGAAAGGATAAAGACAGTGCATCCACCATCTCCTGAAGGCCCTCTTTCTTCGTGTAGGCGGTGAAGATGGAGATCAGAAGGGAGCATCCGGACGCGCCGAGGGAACGAAAGGCACGGATGACGCCTCCGATCTCGGAGGGCTTGGAAATGGTATATGAGTACGGTTTCATAAGGGCTCCTTCTTTGGAAAATAGGGTTTCAGGGTTAGCCCGTGGGGCGTGTTGCCTCTGGATTATGAATGAAAGCTCTGCTCGAATGAGGAATGAGGAGTGAGGAGTGAAGGTAGCGGCTTCGCCGAGATCCTTCGGCTCAAGTCGCAGCTGTTCTGGCATTCGTTATCTCACATACGACGTTTCTCTCCGCTCAGGATGACGAAACGGGGCGATGCCCGAAAGTGGTATGTAAATCACTCGTCCCTAGCTGCCAGTCATTCGTCACCCATTTCTTCCCCGATCTCCTTGAACAGGGCGATCCAGTCCTTTGCCTCGTCCTTTTTCACGATCTGGATCGCCATGCCGGCGTGGACGAGGACGTAGTCACCGAGCTTTGCGGGCACCATGGAGAGGTTCACACGGACCTCGGAGCCGGAGAAATCGACCATGCCATGCGTGCCTTCGATGGAGACGACGCGGCCGGGATATGCTACACACATAGGGATGCTCCTTTCGGGAAACAGAGGGCTTTATTTCTGATTCTTCATGAGATAGAACCATGCCTGTCCGAGCGCGATGCCGCCATCGCCCGGCGGGACTTTTTCATTGGTATACACAGAAAAGCCTCGCTTTTGAAGCGCTTCCCGCGCACGGGCGAGGAGAAGCTGATTCGAAAAACAGCCGCCGGAGAGAAGGATGCGCGAGAGGCCGAAGTGCTCCGCCGAGGAGAGGATCATCTCGGCGATGGCCTCGTGAAAGGCAAGCGCCTTTTCTTCTATTGTACCATGGGACGCCAGCAGCGAGGCAAGGAGCGTGCGTCCGTCCCAGAGAAGACGCCCATCCTGCTCTTTCCCTTCCCAGAAGATCTTCGGAGCGTGCGCCGCTGCCATCGCGGCCTCTTCCAGCGCCATGGGACACTCGCCTTTGAAATGATTCTCCTCGCCAAGCCCCAGCAGCGCCGCCGCCGCATCGAAGAGACGGCCCATGGAAGAATTTTCTATCGTATTCACATGATGAGCGAGTGCGGCGCGGATGAGAGGCGCGCGCGGATCCTTCGACGGAAGGTCCGCCGCTGCCAGATAAGAGAGCGCACTCTTCCACGCCTGTTTCATAGAGGCATCGCCTCCGATCATGGAAACCGGCGCAAGGTGTCCCACGCGCTGCATGGACGTCCCTTCGCAGAGAAGGATCTCGCCGCCCCAGACAGTGCCGTCCTCCCCATAGCCTGTGCCGTCAAAGACGAAGGCAAGGGACGCCTCTTGCAGATGATGCTCCGCCATGACAGAGAGCGCATGGGCGTGATGATGCTGGACGGTATAAAAGGGAAGTCCCCTCTTTCTGGCTGTTTTTTCTCCCAAAAGGCGGGACAGGTAGGCAGGATGCAGATCGGAAATGACCGCTTGCGGCGAAAGCCCCAAGAGCTCCTCCCAGTCCTGCTCCGTTTCCAGAAAAAACGCCTGCGAGCGTTCATTCAGAATGTCGCATGGCACCTCAGCGGGATAGAGCGAGCCGCCGCCCGTGAGGGCAAAGCCCGGTGCCATGTCCGCCCCTGTCGCAAGGACCATGCCAGATGGCGCGTCCCGCACCACCGGTTCCGGGAGAAATCCGCGCGTCCTTCGTAGGATCTGCGCTTCCCTTCCCTGCAGCTGCATGACGCTGTCATCGGCAGGGCGCAGGATCTTCCTGTCATAGAAGAAAAGCCCTGCGATGTCTTCCTCTGCTCCGTAGTACGCCCGCGCCTCCTCGTCCCGGAAGATCATCGGCTCGCCGCTTTGGTTCGCACTCGTGACGATGAGCGGCGCATCGACGCCCTCCGCCAGCTGGCTGTAGAATCCGGTCGAAGGAAGGCAAAGTCCCAGACGCGGCACGCGAGATGCCACGGCAGGAAGGGCCTTCCGTTTCGGCGAGGCAAGCAGGATCGGGCGCACCGGCGAGGTGAGCATTTCGATCTCTTTCTCCGAAAGCTCCGCCCACGCCTTCGCCATGTCGATGTCTTTCATCATCAGTGCGAACGGCTTCCCGCTGCGGTGCTTCATGCGGCGAAGACAGCCCGCCGTCTCTTTCCTGTCCCCGCGGCAGACGAGCTGGTAGCCGCCCATCGCCTTCACCAGAAGGATCTCGCCCTCTTTCGCAAGACGGATCGCTTCTGCCATAGCCGCCTCTTTTTCAAACCGTTTCTCCCTCGTCCATCCCTTCAGTTGCGGGCCGCAGTGCGTGCATGCGATGCTTTCCGCATGACAGCGGCGGTCAGAAAGGCTTTGGTACTCTTTCTCACAGTCCTTGCAGAGAGGGAAATCCTTCATGGTCGTCCGCTCGCGGTCATAGGGAAGCGCCTCGATCATCGTATAGCGCGGCCCACAGGCGGTGCAGGACGTGTAGGGGTAGCCGTAGTGATGGTCCTGGGGATCCTTCATATCTGCCTGGCAGTCTTCGCAGATACCAAGATCCGCCGGAAAGAGCGGTGCGCGCGCCGCTCCGCCGCTTGAGACCACACGGAAATCGGGCAAAGGCGCATGGGCGATCTCCTCCACACGCATTTCCGCGACCTCCACAGGCGGCCTCGCCGCCCGTATATCCTCCATGAAAGAAAGGAGAGCCTCGCGGCTCCCCTGTGCAATGATGGTGACGACGCCGCCTTCATTCCTGACGGTGCCTGTGATATGATGCGTCCCTGCCAGACGGCAAATGAGCGGACGGAAGCCCACGCCCTGCACACGGCCAAGGGCAGTGATGCGATAGGTCAGCATGGCAGGCTCCTTTCAAAAATAAAAGATTCGCGGGTTCTATGGGTTCTATGGGGAAGGTGGTGGCTTCGCCGAGATCCTTCGGCTCAGGTCGCAGCTGTTCTGGCATTCGTTATCTCACATACGACGTTTCTCGCCGCTCAGGATGACGAAACGAGGCGATGTCCGAAGGCCGGCGGATAACAGGTTTCCCGTTTAGAGTTTCCAAACATCGCCCGCCTGACCGCAAATGACAAAGATTTTTCGACTTCGCTCGAAATGACGATACGAGAATCACATTTTCTAATCCAGGCACTCATCCCTAGCTACCAGTCACTAGTCACCAGCCACTAGTCACTAGCTACCAGTCCCTACTCTCCCGCCTTCTCGCAGATCCACTTCGCGGCCTCTTCATACCCTTCTCCGGTCTTTCCGCTGACCTTGAAGACGGGCGCATTCTTATTCAGATGGCGGATGCCTTTCATGAAGAACTCTTCATCGAAATCCAGATAGGGCATGAGGTCGACCTTGTTCAAGAGGATCATATCCGCTTTTTCAAAAGCGAGCGGATACTTGTACGGCTTGTCGCTGCCGTCTGCCACGCTGACGATGAGGAGCTTCACGTGCTCGCCGATATCCAGCTCGGCAGGGCAGACGAGATTTCCGACATTTTCGATGAAGAGGATGCCCGGCTCATCGAAATCCATGGTATGTACCGCATTATGCACGAGCGGTGCATCCAGATGGCAGGCTCCGAAGGTATTGATCTGCGCCGCCTTCACATGCTGCTTTCTGAGGCGTTCGGTATCAATGTCGGACTCGATATCACCCTCGATGACATAGACCCTGCGCGCGATGTACTTCATGAGCTGCTCGAGCGAGGTGGTCTTGCCCGTCCCCGGTGCGCCCATGACATTCACGGCGAAAATATTCCGTTCCGTCAGGTAATGTCTGACATGCTCGGCAATGTGATTGTTATGGGCGTAGATATTCTCCATCACGCCAGCTTTGACCATATGCATGGTGATTCTCCTTGTTTATTTGACCTCTAAATCCACGCTCTCTATATAGAACTCCTTCCCGATCTCTGTCGGGGAGCCATCGCCGCCGCAGTGGGGACAGGTGAAGGAGAAGCGCTTCCGTTCAAAAAGAGCGCCGCATCGGTCGCAGCGCATCTTCGGCTTGATATCCCGGATCGTCAGCCGCGCGCCTTCGCAAAGGGTGCCTTCGGAGATCACGTCAAAGTACATCTGGATGGACTCTCCGATGAATCCCGAGTCTTCTCCCACGACGAGATGGATCGCTTTCACAAGACCGCCCTTTTCACGGGCGGTCTTTTCTGCGATGCGGACGATCTCCAGTGTCACCGGGTACTCATGCATGGGGCTCATCCTTCTTTACGGGTGGACGCGGACGGACGGGACGCACAGGAGCCTTTCCGGTAAGCGTCAGCACGAGGGCTTTGTCCTCGCCTTCCTCCCACTCTTCCTTCATCGCAAGGCACTTTGCCGGACAATTTTCTGCGCATACGCCGCATGCCACGCATTTCTCGCGGTCGATCGTCCACTTCCGTGTCTTTCGGTCGATCGTGATCGCCTGCATCGGGCAGCTGTGCTCACAGCGTCCGCAGAAGAGGCATTTCTCGATGGTATTCTTCACATGATGCGGATTCTCCGACTGCGGCACGTCCTTGACCAGCTCTGGGACGGGAGCTGTCTTCGGTGGTTCTACCTTCGGTGCCGAGGGCACTGGGCGCACGCGCGGGCGGCGGGTCAGGACCTTGCCCTGATAGGTGGTGACAGCGGCTTTATTTTCTCCTTCTCCCCATGTATCTTCGAGGGAAAGGCACTTCGCCGGACAGTCAAGCGCACAGGCGCCGCAGGTGATGCACTTGTTCCGATCGATCGTCCATGTACGGTTTCTGCGGTCGATCGTGATGGCGTCCACCGGACAGGTCTTTTCGCACTTGCCGCAGAAGAGGCATTTTTCGATGTCATTTTTCACGTGGTTATCAGCCACAGCCGCTTCCGTAGCTGCCGGCGGCTGTACTTCCTTTATGACGGGCTGCCCCGCGGGTCTTCTTCGGATCTTCGAGACGCCGTGAACGGTGATCTCTGTCCGATTTCCCAGGTAGCAGCCGAGCGAGAGACACTTTCTCGGGCAATTGTCGATACAGGTACCGCAGTTCACACAGGCTTCCAGATCGATGCGCCATGTACGGTTCGCACGATCGACGGTGATGGCGCCCGCCGGACAGTTTCTTTCACACATGCCGCAAAAAACGCACTTCATCACATTATTGACGATATGGCTTCGATCATCCATCGCGAGCATGTCTGTATTCTGCGCGGCGACAGTCTTCTTGACTTCGCTGACGCCCTCCTTCTTGACGACGGTCAGAATGATCTCCGTCTTTGTAAGGCCCGGCATCGCATAGTGCGGATCCATGGAAAGGCACTTCTTCGGACACGCCTCCACACATGCGCCGCACTGGATGCAGGAGAATGGATCGATCCTCCACTCGCCTGTCTTCCTATCGACAGTGAGTGCGCCGGAGGGACAGCTTCTTTCGCACATGCCGCAGAGAATGCACTGGCTGACATCATTCACCACACGCCCGCGGACACCTTGACAGAAGGTCTTCGGTGCCAGCGGATACTCCGAGGTCACAGGAGGCTTGAATAAATTCGCCACAGCCTGTTTGATATATACCAGGTAACTCATATGTGAAAGCCTCCTTTTGACTTGGGGAAAAATAAGGGTTCAGGTTGATGGGTTCAGGTTAGTGGTGCGGCGCATCATACTTTGGAAGCGCCGCGAGTTCTATATAAAGCCCCTTCCCCTCGGGAAGGGGGTACTATACGGGGAAGGCTGTCATCCTCCATTCAAATTCGCTTCGCGAATCTTGCGATGCTGCGCATTGCCAACCTCCGCCCCTTCGGGGCACCTCCTTCCAGAGGAAGGAGGTAGAGCGTGAAGCGCCATTATATTTGCGGCGAAGCCGCCACCACCATTTCGCATTTCTAGGGAAGCACTGATTCCCCAACTGTTCCACCGCACCCCTGAACCTTGAACCTTGAACCCGACCTATCTTTCGCAGCAGCTGATGCAGGGGTCGATGGTCAGGATGATATTCGGTACATCGGCGAGGTCGCAGCCCTGCAGCATTTTGACGAGGGCCGCGATATTGCAGTTCGTCGGGGTGCGGAGACGGAAGCGCTCGAGGTTCTTGGTGCCATTTCCCTTGATATAGTAGATGGCTTCGCCGCGCGGCTGCTCGACGCGGGTGAAAAATTCACCCTTGGGCGGGACGCCGCGGACAGGCGATGCGATCGCGCCTTCCGGGAGATTTTCGAGCGCGCCTAGAATGATGTCGATAGACTGGTAGAGCTCGCGGATGCGTACCTTCGCACGGGCGAGGCAGTCGCCGGTCTGCTCTAAGACCGGATGAAATCCCAGATCCCTGTATGCGCCGTCATCATCGGCCATACGGTAATCATTCGGGACGCCGCTGGCGCGTGCCATCGGGCCGACACAGCCCAGCTCCATCGCCTCATTCATCGAAAGGATACCGACTCCCTCCAGACGCGTCTGGATGGTATCGTCATAGAGAAAGACAGACGCCATCTCTTCGATCTCCTTGCGCAGGCCGGTGAGCCTCTCCTCGATGCTCTTCTTCATGGCATCCGTGAGGTCACGGCGCACGCCGCCCACCTCGCAGACGGAGAAGATGACGCGGCCGCCGGTCGTTTCTTCAAAAATATCCAAGATCGTCTCACGAAGCCGCCAGCAGTGCATGAAAAGGCTCTCGAAGCCCAGCGCATCCGCGCCAAGCCCGAGCCACAGGAGATGGCTGTGCAGGCGGGAAAGCTCATGCCAGATCGTACGCAGGTAGCTCGCACGGCGCGGCACGTCGATCTCCATCAGCCCTTCGACGGCCTTCGCATAGCCCCAGCCATGCCCGAAGGAGCAGATGCCGCAGACGCGCTCTGCGACATAGATGAACTGCTTGAAATCGCGCTTCTCGACCAGCTTTTCCAGTCCGCGGTGGACGTAGCCGATGGACGGCACGGCGCGGACGACTTTCTCATCCTTCAGCTCCAGATCCAGATGGATCGGCTCCGGCAAAACCGGATGCTGCGGGCCAAAGGAAACGGTAGTGAGTTCAGCCATTGCCCTCCTCCTTCTTCACGACAGATGCATCGACGCCAAGACCACTTCGAAGGTTCACCTTCACAGCCTGCTTTGCGTGGACGGCATTCGACAGGTCATGCCACGGCGTCTTCTGCGCGAGGTGGTAGAAATGCCCGCCATAGTCCACATCGGGCGCGATGAAACGGACATCCAGCCCGAAAAGATCGTGGATCTCATTCTCCCACACAAAGCCGTACCAGTACAGGCTCGTGATGCTCATGACGGAGCCGCCCAGCGCCGCGGTCAGACGCAGGTGGTAGAGGAAATAATTTTTGTCAAAGGTGTATGTCAGTTCGAAGCCCTCCGTGGTACGGGTGCAGAGGATCTGGACCAGGCGGCAGCCTTCTTTTTTGAATCGCGCCACACGCTCCAAGAGGTCTTCCGGGCGAATGGTGATAAACTGCTGTTTCATAGATGTTCTCCTTTGGAAGGGGGATAGAAATGGGTTCGGGGTTCAGGGTTCAGGATTATCCCTTAGAGCGGGGCACCCATGGATTGCGGATGAAAGCCTCGCATGAATTAGAAATGAGAAATTAGAAATGAGAAATGGTGGTGCGGCGCATAAAATAATGAAGCGCCGCAGAGTATAAATAGGGCGATGTCCGAAGGTTTGAGAAATAACAGGTTTCCCATTTGGGGTTTTCAAACATTGTCCGCCTGATCGCGAACGAAAAAGATTCGAGGGCTTCGCTCAAAATGACGATACGGGAGTCTGATATATCCCAGTCACCAGTCACTAGTCACTCCTAACCCCTAATCCCTGAACCCTCACTCTGCTTTCAAACTTCAGGGTGATAGTGCGGCGCTTTATAAATATTTCGCACCGCACCATAACCTTGAACCCGCCAACCTGAATCCATCAACCTTTTCTCAGTTTCTTCTGCTTTTCTTCCAGCACGGAAAGGCCTTTTACGACGCCATCGATGATGGCCTCCGGACGTGCGGCGCAGCCGGGGACGTAGACATCGACGGGGATCGCCTTGTCCATGCCGCCAAGCATATTATAGCACTCGCGGAAGATGCCGCCGCTGCATGCGCAGGTCCCGACGGCGATCACCACCTTCGGCTCCGGCATCTGTTCATAGATCTGGCGGACGACAGGCAGGTTCTGTGCGTTCACGCCGCCGGTGACAAGGAAAATATCGGCGTGCTTCGGGTCACCGGTATTGACGATGCCGAAGCGCTCCACATCATAGAGCGGTGTCAGGCACGCAAGCACCTCGATATCACAGCCGTTGCAGGACGATCCGTCATAGTGGATCAGCCAGGGAGATTTCTTTTCAAAGCTCATACATGACCTCCGGAATGGAGTGAATTGGGTTATTGGGTTATTGGGTTCAGGGTTCAGGGTTCAGGGTTGTGGTGGCGGCTTCGCCGCGATCCTTCGACTCAGGTCGCAGCTGTTCTGGCATTCGTTATCTCACATACGACGTTTCTCGCCGCTCAGGATGACGAAACGGGGCGATGCCCGAAGGTGGTATTTAAGTCACTAGTCACTAGCTACCAGCCACTAATCCCTAGCTGCTCATCCCTGTTTTCAAACTTGTGGTGGCGGCTTCGCCGTCATTTTATATGCGGTGCAAAGCGCGACGCCGCTCACTTGACCCCATCAACCTGAACCAGACAACCTTTATTTAAAGTACATCAAAAATGCGATATTCAGAAAGCCTGCCATGAGGCCGACGAGCCAGGTGGAGGCGAGCATGCGCTCCCACTTGATGCGGGCGCAGCAGTTGTCGATGAGGATCTCTGCGAAGAAAACGATCTCGCAGATGGCAAGGCCAAGAAGCCATGTCCACCAGGTATCCGATGCGAAGAAGAGGAGCACGAGGCCGAAGAGGAACACATTCTCATACCAGTGCGCGATCTCGACGACGGCCAGGGTACGGCCGGAGATCTCTGTCTTCAGACCGCCGATGAGCTCTTGATGCGCTTCATGCGACATGGAGATATCGAAGGGCGATTTCCTGAATTTAATGAGAAGGATAAAGCAGAGACCGAAGAAGATGCCCGGCATACGCAGGATATTCATATGGGTGCCCGTCAGGATGTCTCCGACGGAGAAGCTGCCGCTGGCGAGATAAAAGCCGAGTGCCACCATGAGGAGCATCGGTTCATACGCCATGGTCTGCACGAGCTCACGCTCCGCGCCGATCTGGCTGTAGGGGGAATCGACGGCATACGCCGCGATGATGAGGCAGACACTCGCCATGGTCAGTGTGAATACGACGAGCAGGATATCGCCCTGCGCGAAGAAGAGGGTGCCTGTCAGAAGGACGAAAAGAAGGAAGCCGAAGATGTAGAAGCCTTCCGCCTTATTGACGGCGATCGGCTGCTTTCCCCACAGCTTCAGGAAATCATAGAAGGGCTGCAGAAGGGGCGGCCCCTTTCTTCGCTGCATACGGGCGGAGATGATGCGATCGCACCCGGAAAGCAGTCCGCCAAGGATCGGCGCTAAGAGGAGGTACAGGAGACCCCCTGCGATAGGCATCAGGAAGTCAGACATGGAATGCACCTCCTAGAGTCAAAGACAGCTCCATCAGGACGCAGGCAAGGGCTGCGGTGTAGCCCAGGAGCTTCATGCGGTCTTCACCGAACCAGCTCTCCAGATACCAGTTCCGCAATGTGACGGGGACGACACGTCCGCCGGCACCGCGATAGGCATTGTCGCTTCCGAGGTTCTCCCCGGAAAGATTTGTGACGACCTGTTTCTTCTCGCGGCTTTTGCCGAAGCGAAGAGGCAGGACGACCAGGAGGAAGACCATGAGCGACATGATCCAGAGATTGCTCTGCGCGATGACCTCTGCCGTCGCATGATAGGTGAGTGCAAGGTAGGGGATGACGCCGTATTCCGAAACGAGCGGGAAGAGCACGCAGACGATGAGCGTCAGTGCTGCCAGCGTTTTGAGCGCCGTCCATTCGACGCCAAGGATCCCTCGCTCGCGGTTTTCATTCGTCGGGACAAAGGTCGTGATCTTGCCGAGCCACTTCGTCCAGTAGAAGAGCGTGGTCGCTGAGCCGTAGACGAGGACGAGGAGAAGCAGCGGCTGCCCTGCATCGACGAAGGCTTTCATAGCGGCCCACTTGGAGATCAGCATGCCGAACGGTGCGAGGAACATCCCGCAGATGCCGATCACCATGCAAAGCGAAAGGCGCGGCATGGAATTGAAGATCCCATCGAAATTCTCCAGATCGCGGCTGCCGAGCTGCTGCTCTGCGGTGCCGACCGTGAGGAAGAGGAGAGACTTCGCGACGGCGTGGAAGATGACGATCATGATCGCCGTCCATGCGGCTTCATAGGAGCCTGTGCCTGCACAGCAGACGATCAGGCCGAGATTTGAGATCGTGGAATAGGCGAGCACCTTTTTCCCATCGGACTGAGAAATGGCCGCGCAGGAAGCGAAGAAGAAGGTGATCCCGCCCACCAGCATTGCCATGATGCCGACATGATTGTCTCCCAGGATCGGCGCGAGCTTGATGATGAGGAAGACGCCCGCCTTGACCATGGTCGAAGAGTGCAGGAGCGCCGAGGTCGGCGTCGGTGCCACCATCGCCCCCAGAAGCCATCCGGAGAAGGGCATCATCGCCGATTTCGTAAATCCGCAGAAGACGAGGAGCGCTGCGATAAGCTCGACCGGTTCACGGCTGCGGCCCAGATTCACCAAGAGGGACAGCTCGACCGTGTAGTATTTCTCCCCCAGAAGGACGATCGCCAATGCAAAGGCAAGCCCGCCCAAAAGGTTCATCCAGAGCGCCTTGCAGGAATTGTGGATCGCTTCATTCGTCTGCGAATAGCCGATCAGGAGGAAGGAGCAGAGAGACGTGATCTCCCAGAAGGTGTACATGAAGAGCAGATTGTTCGACATGACGAGACCAAACATCGCCGAAAGGAAGAGGAAGACCACAAAGAAGAAAAAGCCGCGCCGGTCAGGGATCCCCGCATGCTTTCGATGGTACTGCGCCATGTAGCCCAAGGAGTACACCGCGATGAGTCCGCCGATGATGCCGGCGATCAGGATCATGATGATGGCAAAGTGATCGATGAGGAAATCCCATGATACATAGATGCGATCACCCATATGCCATTCAAAGGCCGCCACGATCGCAAACTGCACAAGCCCCAGAAGCGCGATGCTGTAGCGTTTGAATTTTTTCGCATAGTAGCAGACCGTCAGGATGACAAGGAAGTCTGCCGAAAGCATCACCGCTTTCAGCAGCTCACTATCCACGCCGATCTTCACCGGCTCATCAAAGCAGGTGACGGCGACGGCAAGTGCGAGCCCCATCATCACCGCTGCCGAGCCTTTCACGAGCAGGTTGCGGAAGGAGGCATCGCGTGTCAAGAGCAGGATCACGGCCGTTGCAAGCGGCAAAAGAAACAGCAAGAGGGGTAGAAGCATAAGATCGACCTCCGGAGTGACCATAAGAAATGAGAGAGTCTCTCAATAAGTGCATGTGATTTATATAGCGTGTATACATATTTTTGCATATTCTTCGTATTGATATATACTTTATACTAAATGAATCAACAATGCAAGCGCAAAATGATTTCGATCGACGCTAGGCAACACGAAAAAGGGCAGCTGCGACAAAATGCAAAAGCAGCTTGTCGTATCTGCCCTCTTTGGGAAGTGACTGGGGACTGGGGACTAGTGACTGGGAATTAGTAGCTAGGGATTAGGGATTAGGAATTAGGGAATCTCGAGTGACTAGTGACTTGTGACTTGAATACCGCCTTCGGGCATCGCCACTGTCTATACTTCGCGGCGCATTTCGTCATCCTGAGCGGAGTGAAATGTCGGATGTTCGATAATGTAAAGGCGGAGCAGTGAGAACTGAGTCGAAGGATCTAGCGCCGCACCACCATTTCGCATTTCTCATTTCTAATTTCTAATTCAAAGAGCAGCATGCCCCAAAAACATTGACTCACTGTTTCCCCAGTACATCCGCCATCACGCGCTTGAGCACCCTGATATCGAAGGGCTTTGCCACATGGGCATTCATGCCGAGCGCGATGGCCTTCGCCTTGTCTTCGGCGAAAGCATTGGCCGTCATGGCGATGATGGGGATCTTCGAAAGCCTTGGATCCTCCAGATGGCGAATGATGGTGGTCGCCTTGTAGCCATCCATATTCGGCATCTGGATATCCATGAGGATGAGATCATACCAGAGCGGCTCTCGTTTCTCAAGCATCGCCAGACACTCGATGCCATCTCTGGCACGCTCCACAAGAAGCCCGGCCTCCTTTAGAAGCTCTTCTGCGATCTCTGCATTGAGATCATTGTCTTCCGCAAGAAGGATGCGGCGGCCTTGGAGTGCGGTATCCGACAGGGCGGAGTCTTCTACGGGGAATGCCTCTTCCGGCCCTTTGGCGATGCGGTGCGGGATCCTGACCGTAAAGGTGGTGCCCTTGCCCGGCTCACTCTCGACCGCAATGGTGCCGCCCATGAGCTCTGTCAGCTTCTTGGCGATGCCCATACCGAGGCCAAAGCCCGGCCGTCGGCTCTCCGTGCTGCTCCTCTCGCGCGTGAAGGCTTCGAAAATGTGCGCGAGGAATTCCTTCGTCATACCGATGCCATTGTCCCGGATGGTCGTCGTAAAGAGCTCGATGCCCTCTTGGGCCGGAGCGGAGCAGATATCGAAAGACACCCTCCCTCCGGGCGGTGTGTACTTGCATGCATTCGAGAGAAGATTCAGCAGGATCTCCTGCAGCTTCACCTTATCGGCATAGATGAAGCGCTGCGGCGTCCGAAGCGTCCTTGTGAAGGAGATCTGTCTGTCCCTCATCTGATTTTCAAAAAGGTAGCCGACAGACTCATAGAGCTCTTTCATGTCGATGATCGACTCCTCGATACCGCTCTTGCCGCTTTCAATGCGTGCAAGCTCAAGGACATTGTTGATCAGAGAAAGCAGGAATTCACCGGACTTCTCGATCTTTTCTGTATAGTCCAGGATCCTCTCCGGCTTGTCCTTGTGCATGCGAAGCAGGTGGGAGAAGCCGAGGATCGCATTCATCGGCGTGCGGATATCATGCGACATATTAAAGAGGAAGGTGGACTTCGCCTTATTGGCGAGTTCGACCTGGCGGAGCGCTTCTTCCAGCTGCTGCTGTTTCTTCCTCTCCTCATGGATGATCTGATCCAGCGCGCGGTGGCCTATGATGACCTCGAAATGATCTTCATCCTGCTGAGAAAGCACCGCCCGCACTTCGAAATACTCATTCCCCGCAGGATTCGGACGCACATGGCAGCGGACGCTGTACGTCTTATGCCGGAGAAGCTCCTCTTCGAGGCGAGAGGGTGAGAGGAGGACGGCCATCTCTTCGCGATCCGCCGCATGCACCAGATGCTCGCAGGCATAGCGGATCCATTCACTATAGCGATAATGCAGATCCTCGAGCTTTCGCCCTATGTGCGTATCCTCCATGCCCCGGATCAGCTCGATGGTATCCTGCCGGAGATCCGTCAGGAAGATCACAGAGAAATCCTGCCCCAGTGCATTCATCACGGCCTGGTTCTGCATCTCCTTCTGCTTGGCGCGGTCGATGGGATTCGCCATGTACAGGAGATCTTTCGCGCGCCCCTTCTCATCTCTCGTCTTCACGATGAATCGCGCCTGCCGCCACTCTCCCGTGCGCGCACGATACGTGGTCGTGATGGTATCTTCCTGCGAAAGGCGCGTGACAAGCGTCCTCGTATCCACAAAGTCGCGCATGTGGTCCCAATATTCCTCAGAAACGATATACTGCAGTATATCCTCAAATGCCTGCGACGCCGCACACACCTTCCTGCTCGCCTGATACCCTTCACCGACACTAGCGATCCTCTCGCAGGTGTCTTTTTCCAGATCGATGAGGTAGATCACCCAGTAGATCTTACTGATCGTAGAAATGACTTCATTCGACCGGCGTTCAGATGCGAGCGCCTCCTCGAGACGCCGCTGGTGTCTGCCCTCTTCCCTGACCAGATCATCGATCGGTCGGATCCCGATGACGACCTTAAAGCTCGTCTCATCCTGATGCACGCGGATGGCCTTCAGCTCGAAGTATTCATTCCCCTCGCGGTTCCCTTTCGTACGCGCCCGATACGTGAACGTTTCCTTCTCCATCAGATGGCGCATCAGTCCCTCAGGGCCCAGCTCCCCATAGAAATCCCCACAGGACTCTTTCACCAGCAGATGATCGCGGATGTATACCATGCGCGAGCGATAAGAGAGCTTCTCCTTGGCAGGCAGAGCCTCATCGATATCCATGCCATGGCTGAACATCCCCTGCTTCACGATCTCTATCGTATCTGTCTTGAGGTCTGCGAAACAGATCACCGTGTAGTCTAAGCAGAGCGACTGCAGGATCGCATTCTCCCTCACAAGATGATGGAACGCCTGCTCCATAGAAGTTCCCGGCTCCGTCTCAGAACAAAGCATCTTGTCGAAGTTTCTGATCGACGCAAGGCAGTAGCCCGGTGTCCCTGCCGGCATGATATGAAGATGGATGAAGCGCTTCGTCCTCTGGGCAAAGGTATCGAAATTCAGCGTCTTCCCGTGATAGGCCGCTTCGTAGTAGGGGAAAAGCCACTTGCCCCCGATCTTCGGCAAAAGCTCGATGCCCGATCTGCCGAGCAGCTTCTCAAGAGGGATAGAGAGATGCTTTGCTTCCGCCTCATTGGCATAGGCAAAACGCCAGTCCACCGGTTTTCCCGCCTCATCCACCTCGACATGGATGACATAGATGGGCACCGGACTCTCCCAGACCGCTGCCCCCAGCATCTTCAAGTAGATCTCGTCCTTCATCGCTTTCCCCCTTACGGCACGCACAAAAAAAGCATGTATAAATTCTTTTTATTATACATGCCTGCACCGGAAAAAGAAAACGAAAAAGATCCCTCGACTGCGCTCGGGATGACAATACGGAGAGGGCTGCCCCGCATCCCTTTCATCCCACTTAGGAAGCCAACCTCCGCCCCTTCGGGGCACCTCCTTCCGGGGGAAGGAGGGAGTATGCCGCCTTCCTCCCACGCCCTTTTTCCCCATTTAAATACCCGCACCGGATGGCGGCCGGTGCGGGCTGTATTTTTGGAGTCTTCGGAATGGTCTAGTCATAAGACCATAGGACTATGATCCTATGAGAATGCGGAACGGAACAAGCATATGTTCCTCAGAAATCCACCGTTGACAGCCGGTTTCATTCTGCCGGACCGCAGCCGGCAAGGAGAGATGGGAGCGCAGGATGGAAAATCATACAGGAACACATAAGGAAAGCACTGACCTCATGCGGAAAAGAAGAGCAAGCCCTCGTAAAAGGCGCACGGAAACGCAGATGCACTATGACTTCTACGGCACCCGACTCTGGTGCCTTGGGAGTCATGTCACGCTGCGAGGCCGCCCTCGTTCTTTCTTTCCTTTGCGTTCTTCCGCACCGGCTAGACAGATTTACCGGAGAGGACAGACAGAGCATCCCAAAGGCCTTCCCTGTGAAGCACGGGAAAACGCTCCCGGATCCTCCATCTCACAGTCGAAAAATTTCGGAGACGAAGCTCATGAAAGAGAGTCTGCTCATTTCTCAGGCGATCGCTGCACCCATCCTGCCGATCTACTTTATCGGCGGCAAATGCCCCGGGCTCCTGATCCACACGCAGAGTTCTTTCGGACAGATTTTCTCATCAAACGATCTGACATGTCTACTTGGTTCTATTATACACCATTTTTCACTTGAAAAAGTGAACAATTTGACCTGCATGACAAAAGCCCCGCCGCCGCGGGGCTTTTCTGGCTATCGAAAATTTCTTGAGAGGCTTATGAGAAACGAGGTTGCGTACCGTCCCATTGACCGCAGACGAAAGAGGGGACAGGTTCTATGGGTTCAACGGGGGCGGTGCGGCGCATTTCGTCATCCTGAGCGGAGAAAAACGTCGTATGTTAAGGAAACGCTGATTCAATCGCAGAATCAGATTTCATATGGATTTTTATACATAGTGTCGTCGACATTCTCCTTAAATAGCTCGCTATTCGCGTCGAATGTCACCTCGCTCTGTATAAAAATCCAAGAATGAAATCTGATAACGATTTAATCAGTGTTTCCTTAAAAATGGCTTATCTGAAACGGGAGAACTGAGTCGAAGGATCTAAGCGCCGCGAGTATAAATAATGGCGATGCCCGAAGATAGCATTTCAGTCACTAGTCACTTTTAATCCCAAATCTCTGCTTTCAAACTTGTGGGGATCCCTTTCCCGTAGCGTCATCCCGAGCGCAGCCGAGGGATCTTTCTTGCACTGCGGTCAGTATCACATCGGCATAGGCAGGGAAACGACGCCTTGGTACTACGTATTTCTGCTTTCACACATCCATCGTTTATCGGTCTGCAAAAAAGATTTCTCGACTTCGCTCGAAATGACGATACGTGGGGCTGATGTCTCCCAGTTACTAGTCACCAGCCACTCCTAATCCCTAGCTACTAATTTCTAGTCACCAGTCACCAGTCACTAGTACCCCCATCCCTATTTCCTTCTCATCCACTGGAAGATGCATACAGCAGCGATGCCTGCGATGCCTGCGATATCCGTCAAGCTGCCCGGGAAGAGCAGCAGCGGGGAGACGGCGATGAGGATCACACGCTCGATGACGCCGGCCTTCCGGATGATCCAGCCTTCAAGACCGGCCACGAGAGCAAAAGTCCCGATCAACGCGGTGAAGATGCTCCAGAGAGATTCCCAGAGTGTCGCCGTCTTGTCGACGCCGATCAGGAGTACCGGATTATCCAGGAAGAAGAACGGGATGATGAAGCCGATGAGCCCGAGGCGGACCGCCCACAGTCCCGTCTTCGTCTGATCAGAGTCGGCGATGCCGGATGCCACATAGGCAGACATGGCGACCGGCGGCGTGATATTCGACAGGCAGGCATAGATGAGGCAGAAGAGGTGCGCGATGAGCGGAAGCGCACCCGCCTTGATGAGGACCGGCACCGCGACGGCCTGCACGATGACATAGGCAGCGACGCCCGGGACACCCATGCCAAGGATCGCGGACATGATCATGACGAGGAAGCCTGCGAGGTAAATGTGATCGCCCTGTACGATGGACAGGATGAGGTAGCCCATATTGAGCCCCATGGATGTCAGAGTGACGGTACCAATGATGATGCCGATGATGACGCAGCACACGCCGACCGAGATCGCACTTTTCGCCCCTTCAACGACCGCTTCTAAGATCTTGGCAGGGCCCATGCGGGTATCCTTACGAAGCCAGCTGGCGCCGATAGTGACAAAGATGGAGATCACGGCCGCATAGAGCGGGGTGAAGCCGGCAAACATCAGCCCGATGAGGCTGACGAGCGGAAGCACCAGATGCCCCTGCTCCTTGATGACGACCATCGCATTCGGGATATTCTCCTTTGCGATGCCGGAGAGTCCGAGTCGTTTCGCCTCGAAGTGGACCGCGAGCAGCAGGCCGACATAGTAGAGGAGCGCCGGTGTGATGGAGGCAAGCGCCACATAGGTGTAAGACAGATTCAGAAATTCCGCCATGACGAAGCCGACCGCGCCCATGATCGGCGGGGTGAACTGACCGCCTGTCGATGCCACGGCTTCGACAGCGCCGGCAAATTCCTTCTTGTAGCCCGTGCGCTTCATGAGCGGAATGGTGATGGTACCGGTCGTCGCGACGTTTGCGATGGCCGAGCCATTGATCATGCCCATGAGCCCAGAGGCGATGACCGCCACCTTCGCCGGGCCGCCGGATGTACGGCCGACAAGCGTCAGCGAGAAATCATTGATGAATTTCGAAAAGCCGCTGTGCTTTAAGAAAGCACCGAAAACGACGAAAAGAAAAATGTATGTCGCCGATACGCCGATACCGGTGCCAAGCACGCCCTGCGTCCCCCAGAACTGGGTAATGAGCACGCGCTTCAGTGTGAAACCATTGTGTCCGAAATAGCCCGGCAGGTATACGCCAAACCAGTTGTACGCCAGAAAGATTGCCGCGAGAATCGCAAGATTGCCGGATGCACGGCGCGCCGCTTCAAAGACGCAGACGATCGCGACGAGGGCGATGCCGACCTCCATATCAGAGATACGGCCGCCGGTCTGTGCAATGCGCGTGTAATTCAAGATCAGGTAAGTGAAAGAGCCGATGGAGCCCAGAATGAAAACCCAGTCCCAGATCGGCGGCAGCTTCCTTCTGCGCTTCTCCTTCTTATACGTAGGAAACAGCAAAAAGGTAAACAGCAGTAAGAAAATACAGTGGATCGCGCGCAGATTGATCGCGCTGATCGCACCGATGGTCGTGAAATACAGCTGGAACGCCGTCCACACGCAGAGAAGCACGATGATGGTCTTCCCCAACGGTCCTTCATAAATACGCATGCGGGAGTCTGCGTCCTTGTCCTCCAGCATCTTCCGGGCTTTGTCATCCAGCTCGGCCTTGCTTTCCGCCACATCCTCCAGGCGGACGTCTTTCTCTTGACTCATGATTTCCTCCTATCCTTCCATTTCGGGTCTTTCCCGAAGAGTCGTATTGGTACAGTATAGCAGAGAATGGGTTTAAGGTTCAAGGTTCAGGGTTCAGGGTTGTGGTGGCGGCTTCGCCGCGATCCTTCGACTCAGGTCGCAGCTGTTCTGGCATTCGTTATCTCACATACGACGTTTCTCGCCGCTCAGGATGACGAAACGGGGCGATGCCCGAAAGTCGTATTCAAGTCACCAGTCACTCGAAGCTCCTAATCCCTAGCCACTAGCCACTAGTCCCTAGCTACTAGAATCCAGTCACCAGTCACTAGTCCCCTATATTTCTCTTCCCACGATCGGGGCGAGCTTTCGAAGATCCCCCATCATATGATCGAAAGTCTCCGGCGTGATGGACTCTGCGCCATCGCACCATGCATGCTCGGGATCATTATGTACCTCGCACATGATGCCATCTGCACCGGCAGCGATCGCTGCCATGGCCATGGACTCTACCATCCAGCGGCGGCCGGTCGCGTGGCTCGGATCGACGATGATCGGCAGGTGGCTCATGCGCTTCACCGCTGCCACTGCCGAAAGGTCGAGAGTATTTCTCGTCGCCTTCTCAAAGGTACGGATGCCGCGCTCGCAGAGAATGACATTGTGATTCCCCTCCGACATGATGTATTCCGCACTCATCAGCCATTCCTCAATCGTCGCAGACATCCCGCGCTTCAGAAGCACCGGCACATGGAGACGGCCGACCGCTTTCAGAAGATCGAAGTTCTGCATATTTCTCGCGCCGATCTGGATGAGGTCGACCTTCTTCTCCAGGAACATGCCGATCTTGTCTGCACTCATGAGCTCCGTCACGACGGGGAGCTTCTCTTCTCTGGCCGCGGAGATCAGCATATCGAGCCCCTTCTCGCCAAGCCCCTGGAAAGAGTAGGGGGACGTTCTCGGCTTGAACGCGCCGCCGCGCAGCATTGATGCGCCGGATGCCTTCACCGCCGATGCAATGGCGCCGATCTGCGCCGGTGTCTCGATGGAGCACGGCCCTGCCATGACGACGAGCTTCTTCCCGCCGACCTTCACGCCGGCGACATCGATGACCGAGTCCTGCGGATGGAAGGCACGGCTCGCCCGCTTGTATGGTTCCTGCACACGCATGACCTTGTCGACCCATTCATTGCTCAGGAAATCGCGCTCATCGAGGCTCGTCGTATCTCCGACAAGTCCCAGTACGACCTTGCTCGAGCCGCGGCTTCTGTCGACCTGGAAGCCCTTCTCCCGAAGCTCATCCTCAAGTCTTTCGATCTCTGTCAGCGGTGCATTTTGTTTCATAACGATAATCATACGAATTCCTCCTCTTTGCCTTCAGGCAATGCTTCTATGCTGCGTAATGGCTTCGACGCAAAAGAAACGGTCTCTCGATCAGACGCTGCGCCCGATCACCGCTTGCCATCACCCGTCCCCCTAACAAAAAAGGACAGGCTCTCGTGGGCCTGTCCTCGATTCCTATCCTGCTTATCTGGAAGGGGTGATCCGCTCATGAGAATTTGTGTACACCAAATAGCCGCAGCCATAATAATAGCTGACGGTAAAGTCATACGCATATGCAGTTCTCATGGTGTCAGAGATCTGTCTCATGGTGGTTCTTCCTTTCGTTCGAAGTTATACCAAGTATAGCCAGCGCCCTGTCGATTGTCAAGAAGATTTATCGGGGCGCAATGTGACTAGTGTGACTAGTGACTTGTGACTAGGAGACGGGAGACTTCAGATTTTAGACTTCAGGCTTCTGACTTCTAAAATCTCCTGGTCTCCAAGTCTAACGTCTCAAGCGGGCATCGCCATTATTTATACTCCGCGGCGCTTCTATATCGTTATGCGCCGCGCCACCATTTCGCATTTCTAATTTCTCATTCAATCGAGGCGTTCAAACGCAATCTATGGGCTGCCGCCAAAGCCTTGCCCCCTGCCCCTCGAACCGCTATAATAAAGTCACATTAAAATTTTCTCCGCACATGGTGCAGAAAGGCTCTCTCATGGCTGACAATACGATCCCATTCCCGACAAAAGGCAATTTCAATAAAAATCTCAAGGCAGATGTATTTGAGTCCTACCTCAAGAAGGAAGGGCTGAATTTCTTCCGCCGTCAGGATGCACATGACTCCTACGACACCGTCGTCTTCATGACCGCACTGCCTGCGGGCAAGCACCGCCTGGTCTGCGCCGTCATCACGGACAACAGCATGTACACCATGATCCGCGTCCACCTCGGCACCGCGCCGAAGGGCCCGGCCAGAAAGACCTTCGTCCCTTTCCTGAACAAGCTGAATGGGGAGCATGCCATCGTGAAATACACGATCGGCAGTGATGACAACGTCTTCCTCGATGTCTGCGTGACCTCCACAAGCGAACACTTCGACCCCGAGACCGTCCGCGACACGCTGAATGTCCTCGTCTTCCATCTGGGTGAATGCTACGAAGACGTCGCCCGCCGTCTCGATAAACCGGGCGATGCCACAGACGGATTCTCGCTGTGATGGGGACTAGAAATTAGGATCTTTAGACTTGGAGACTTCAGCTTTCTCCCTTCTCACTTCTGACCAAAAGGAGCTGTGAAGAAATGCTGGTAAAATTCCCTGGTTGGGCGTATCATAATGCACAGTTAGGTTTTTCATTGCAGTTAAATTCTAACACGAAAAAGGACTTTTGATTCGCAAAAATCGAAAGTCCTTTTTCGTGTTCATGGAGCTATTATTTTACAGCCCTTTTTACATCTAGTATTCCATGTCATAGGCTTGCAACGCCAAAAGACATTCCATATACTATACAAAGAAAGATTGTATTTAGATCAAAGAGGATACCATCTATGAAATATACTTTCATGCAAAAAAACAACAAAGTGATGGACGTAGAAATGGATCCCTACTATGGAGATGTAGAAGAGATCCTGCAAGTACACGATTCTCGAAGAATTCCATTATCCGTTCAATATCGGGACAAAAGGATGAAAGAGAAAAAGGCTTTCCAGGAATGGATCAATTATAGAAACATTCCGAAAACAAGAGCACTTGCGGGAAGCGTATTTAAAAACACAGACATACGAATCAATTCATTGTCTCTAAAAAGTTTGGGACTCAACCTAAACGATCAATACTGGTTTAAACCATACGGCAGCCTCATGCAGTGGGAAGATGTCAATTTCTTTGAAAATGACTTTTCGGGACATCCGCTCGGCATGAGTTTCCGAAATGAAATCACCTCATGGGAACCTCCCACAGGATTTTCCCCTGACTACAGCTCCAATGGGAACCTGCCTAAATACTGGTTTATTCAGAATGACATACGCTATCTTGCCAAAGCAGGTAAAAAGCCGTACTATCAGCAAATTACCAATGAAATCATCGCAAGTAAAATTCTTCAAAAAGCAGAATTACCTCATGTAACTTATGAAGTAAAAAAAATAGAGAAGAATATCTACTCCATATGTCCAACCTTTATTACCCCGGATACAGAATACATTCCAGCTTATGAAATTTTACAGGTACTTCCTTTTAAAAGGCAGGATGGAGTATACCGGCATTTCATCGCATGCGGAGAGAAACTAGGCATTCCCCATGTCAAACAGGATATAGATGCCATGCTGCAATTTGATTATCTCATCAATAATACAGATCGGCATTTCGGAAATTTTGGATTTATCCGCAATGTCAATACCCTAGAATTTCAAAGCGTAGCCCCCATTTTTGATAACGGCAATTCACTTTGGTTTGATTCACCCGTAGAACTGATCAGTCCATTCAAACAACCAGCTTATCCATTTTCAGAAAAACAGGAAAAACAGGTCAAACTAACCGATTTCAAAAATCACTGGTTTGAAAAGCTCCCTTCGGACTGGATCGAAAACACCATCCGGGAAGAACTTGCAAAAAATGAGCTGATAAGCAAAGAACGTGCTGCCAAAATTAGTGCAACGGTAAAAACACTGCAAAGCAACCTGATCATTTATGCACATGCCCGAAAAAGAAAAGAAGAGCAACAGGAATAAAACAAAGGGGCTGTGAAGAAATGAGGATTCATTTCTTCACAGCCCCTTTGGGGTCTAAGATCCGTGTAAGAGCGGAAAGCAAGGCGATCCTAGTCCCTAGTCACCGATCTCGCAAAGCAGCTTCTTCGCATGCTCCTTTGCGAGCGATACGAGCTTCTCTTTGTCGGCCTCGGTGGAAACGCCCGGGATGAACATCGCGCCATAGGTCAGGATCGGCTTGGCCATTTCCATGCCGGTCATCGCAGCCATGACATAGAAGTTATCGAAGAATTCATCGAGCGTATGACCCATGCCGGCAGTGCTGTATGCGCCGTCCGGAGCGCCGGCCGTCGCAGAGATGATGAGCTTCTTGCCCTTAAGCCCGCTCGCCCCTTCGCCATGTGCAAAGCCCGGGGTGAAGACCTCTTCGTACCAGTGCTTCAGCATGGCCGGTGCATTGAACCAGTAGACAGGGAACTGGAATACAATGGTATCAGCCTCTTTCAGGAGAGCCTGCTCCGCTGCCACATCCAGATGGCAGCAGCCCTTCTCTGCGATATCATCGATCGCGATCGATGCGCCGCCTTCGGCAGCCTTTTTCAGCTCTTCCAGAATGGTCTTGTTCATGATCGAGCGTTCCAAATGCGGATGACCGGAAATTACAATAACCTTTGCCATAATGATTCCTTCTTTCGTATAATAGAAAAAAGCAGATTCAATGGGTCCTGCCGGTTCAAAAGGACTCTCCAAAACAGGCCGGTGGCCCCTTTTCCCCATTTTACCACGTTCCCCCTCCCGCAGAAAGGACATCCCATGAAACGAGACATTGTGAAAGACATCATATTTCTTCAGCAGAAGGCTGCGCCCGCCACTTTCGAGGACAAGGCCATCGCCGAAGACCTGAAAGACACCCTCGCCGCCCATAGAGACACCTGCGCGGGGCTCGCCGCGAACATGATCGGCTTTGCCAAAGCCATCATCGCCTTCCGTCAGGGGAAGGATATCGTCATCATGTACAATCCTGAGCGCCTTTCCGCTGCCCGCCCCTACGAAGCCGAGGAGGGCTGCCTCTCCCTTTCCGGCGAGCGGAAGACCACGCGCTATGAGGAGATCGAGATCAAGTACCGCGACCAGCTTTTCCGCATGAAGAAAAAGAGATTCAAAGGCTTCGTCGCAGAAGTCATCCAGCACGAGATGGATCATCTGGAAGGAAAGTTAATTTAGGGTTCAGGTTGATGGTTGGCGGGTTCAGGGTTAGCCCTTGGGGCGTGCCATCCACTGATTCTGAATGAAAGCTTTGCTCGAATGAGGAATTAGGAATGGTGGTGCGGCGCATAAAATATGGAAGCGCCGCGGAATATAAATAGAGCGATGCCCGAAGATGGCATTTCAGTCACCAGTCACTAGTCACTCCAATCCCTAATCCCTAGTTACTCATCCCTGCTTTCAAACTTAGCCTCGAGGACGCGCCATCCCTTGATTATGAATGAAAGAGGTTCAGCGGGTTCTATAGGTTCAAAGGGGTTGGTGCGGCACAAAAAATAATGAGGCACCGCGGAGTTTTGATAGCGCTTCGCGCCGTCGTCATTTCGAGCGTAACCGAGAAATCTATATTGCAGAACACTCATTGCCTGAAGTGAAGCAGCACCAAGACATCGTTTTCCCTCAGCTCATACACGCTGATTCCTTCAGGGCAGTAGAGATCCCTCGGCTGCGCTCGGGATGACGATACCGAAGAACCCCAGTCACTAGTCACTCCTAATCCCCAATCCCTAATCCCTAGCCACTCATTCCTTATTTTTTTTGAAAGAAGGCATCCCCATGTCCCTGACCATTTTCCCCACATTCTTCCCTGATTTCCGCTGCAAGGCGGGCGCTTGCCGGCACACCTGCTGTCAGACGTGGGAGATCGACATCGACGAAGACACGAAGGACTATTACCAAACGCTCAAGAGTCCGCTGTGTCAGGAGCTCCGGCAATGGATGGGAACGTCGGAGGATGGCTCTACCTGTTTTAGGCTGAATGAGAAGGGCTACTGCCATTTCCTGAACAAAGCCGGGCTCTGCCGTCTGGTACTGGAACTCGGCGAGGATGCGCTCTGCGACATCTGCCGCGAGCACCCGCGTTTTTACAAATACCCATGCGATGCCGAGCTATCCGGCACGGGGCTCTGCTGCGAGCGCACGGTGGAAGAGATCGCCGGGCATCTGCCCCTCACATTCGAGCTTCTGGATCCGGAAGCAGCCGAACAGAAACCCATGACCGTGACATTTTCCCAGCTCATGGATGAACTGCTTCTGCCCCTCTCCGAGGAAGAATGCCATTTCACCCTCGACCTTTCCCCAAAAGCCGTATCCGCCATGCTGGATGCGATGGCAGACACGGAGCCCATCGATGCCGCATGGACGAAGAACCTCTCCTGGATGCAGGCATGCGCCGAAGACTTGGTGAACGAGGCCAAGGCGCACCCGCCCAAAGTCCCCGCAGGATTCTGGGATGCCATCTACCAGTACATCATCTATCGCCAGCTGGACCTTGCGAGCCCCGAGGACGGGGATCAGCCCGCCGTTTCCGTCTCCGTACTCGCCCAGTTTGCCGCGGAAAGTACGCTCTTCATCTACCTCGAGGCCGTGCGCACAGGCGATCCCTTCCGCGCCGTCTCTCGCTGGTCGGAGCAGATCGAGTATGATACGGATAATTGGAGAAATCAGATCGAGGAGCTGACTTCTCATTTCCTACTCTCTAATCCCTAATCCCTAGTCCCTAATCCCTAGTCACCAGTCACTAGTCATCGTCAGAAAGGCCTCCCTCATGACTCCATTCGATCTCGCGCCCGGGCTTATCGCTCCGGACTTCGAACAGCTTTCCCTTCATCTGCCCGCCCGCTGCCTCTTCGCCTTCCTGAGCGAAACGCGCATCAAGCGCTTTGTCAGGGAAAAAGGCGGAACGCCCCTCGGACGCTTCGCCTCGATCACGAAAAGCTTCCCCATCTATGAGCTCCAGACGCCAGACGGCCCCATCGCACTTATGCAGGCCCCCGTCGGTGCGCCTGCGGCTGTTCTGATGGAGGAGCGTCTCTATGCCTACGGCGCAGAAAAGATCCTCGCCATCGGCTGCTGCGGCGCACTCACGGGCCTTCCGGAGAATGCCTTTCTCCCCGTAACGAAAGCCTTCCGCGAGGAAGGGACATCCTTCCACTATCAGGAGATGAGCGACTGGATCTTCTTCGATGAAGCCCCGCGCCTTCGCATCGAGGCATGGATGAAAGAGAAGGGCATCCCCTTCACGCCTGCTGTCACATGGACAAGCGACGGCTTCTTTCGCGAGACGAAGGAAAAAATAAAAGCCCGCCGCAAGGCAGGCTGTAATGTCGTCGATATGGAAGCCGCAGCACTCGCTGCGTGCGCCCGCTTCCGCGGGAAGGAACTCGCACAGATCCTCTTCACCGCAGATACGCTTTCCTCGCTCTCCCACGATCAGCGCGGCTGGGGCTACCGCGGAAGAAACGCTGCGCTGGAGATCGGGCTTGCGGCAGCCCAAGTGATGTGATAGAGGGATCGCCCTTTGACCCTGAATGAAAGCTCTGCTCTCGAGTGAGGAGTGAGAAGTGAGGAGTGCTGGTGCGGCGCATAAAAATATAGAAGCGCCGCGGAGTATAAATAATGTCGAAGCCCGAAAGTACCATTCAAGTCACAAATCACTCGCTGCTCCTAATCCCTAGCCACTAATCCCCAGCCACTGCTTTCAAACTTCAACGGGGAACGCGGCGGCTTGCCGCAAATAGTAAATAGAAAAGGCGATGTGAAATAACGATCATCTCATTTTCGCTTTCAATCTGCCGCGGGGACTTGCAGCTCTCATAAGAGTGACCGGGAAACCGTATCCCAGCTGTCTTTCATGCCATAGTCACCCTATCCGCCCCTTTCGGGCACCTTCCCCTAGAGGGGAAGGCTGCGATACGAGAATACCATCTTCTAAAAAAAGGCGGCGAAGCCGCCACGAGAGCCCTGAACCCTGAACCAAATGAAAGCAAAATAAAAAGGGGCTGTGAAGAAATGAGGATTCATTTCTTTACAGCCCCTTTTTTCTCATGTCTGATCAGCTCACCATCCCGCCGGAAGCATCCCTGCCATGCTGGCCAGTGCGTAAAGACCGGCCGCGGAGAAAATGACGATGAGGAGGATCTGGATCGGACGATCTGCGATCCAGCCGCAGGTCCAGACGGGATCCATATCTCCCGACCTTCTGGCTCCCCGCAGCATGAAGACGGGAAGGATGGACATGATGATGCCGCCGAACGTTCCTGCAAAAAAGATGGCATTCACGAAGCTCACGGCGCCGAAGAAGGCGAGCAGGAATGGCGGGAGGACGATGAAGGCGAGCATCGCGATCCGGGTCGGGACGTGGAATTCATCCTTCAGCTTGAACTGGTCGACCATATTCGTCAGGAAGCTTTCTGAAATGACCCAGAAGGATGTCAGCATCGCACAGAAGGCGAATACATTCACCAGCAGGTAGAAGATCGGATGTGAGAGCGCCCGCCCCCAGGAGAGGGATGCGACCTCCGTGATTTCCGAAAGCGGCAGCATCAGAAAGACGGAGAGCGGGACGATCGCAAGGATCACGAAGGAAATCGCAAAGCCTGCGAGGATCGAGGGTACCAGCTTCCCCGGCTGGTGCGAAAAGCCGCGTGCGACTTCCGGCACCATGTACTGCACCGCATAGCAGAAGACCGTGATATTGAAGATCGGCATCGCATACGTCCAGTCCGTATAGAGGATATCCCCCACCGGCACACGTGAAGAGAGGAAGGAGGCGCCGGCCAGCACGAGGAGCATCGCGATCATGCCGCTGCTGATGAATTTCTCCGCAACGCCCGTCGCCTTGAGACCGAACCAGATGACGCCGACTGCGGGCAGGATGAAGAGCAGGCTCCCCGCCTCGAAGGAGATCCCCAGAAGGTCTGAAAGGATCTTTCCGCAGCCATTCGTATAGGCGATGAGGCTGCAGAAGCTCGTCGCCCCCACCGCGAAGAAGAGGAGCCATGATCCGGCTTTGCCGATATATTTCTCGGCAAGGCCCGAGAGCTGCAGGGGCAGGCGCGTCCTAAGCGATGCCTCAGCGACATAGAGCATGGAAACCGCAGAGATCAAAGCCGCCACGGCGAGCCAGATGACGAGCACCGGCCAGCCCGCTCTCCGCGAAGCATACGCAAGTCCTAAGACACCGGATCCGATGGTGGATCCGACGATCATCATCGCCGCTTCACAGAAGGTGAGGCGGCTCGTTTTGAGTCCGCTGGCTGCTGCCTGGCTCTTCACCGGTGCAGCGCTTTCAAGGTAAGCCATAGATGAGGGAAATCCTTTCCGGAAAGTGTCACTGATTTTCATAAAAATAGTCTAGGGAAACACTGATTAAATCGTTATCGGATTTCATTCTTGGATTTTTATACAGA
>ERZ779851.431-NODE-431-length-42004-cov-11.623471_pt1 | contig 42004 bp, 40 predicted proteins | sample MGYA00511094_ERZ779851 | MGnify/ENA primary metagenome ERZ779851 (study PRJEB29588, sample SAMEA2155512) | human gut metagenome | biome: human gut; feature: human-associated habitat; material: faeces | place: Denmark | collected 2008/2010 ...
TTACATATATAATCTAGACTTTTGTAAATTTTATTTGTATTATTAACGTTGGAGGTAGAAAATGGAAGAAGATAAAAAACTATATAATAATTTTTTGAGTGGAGACAAAAAATCTTTGGATATATTGATTGCTAAATATAAAAACAATATTGTTTATTTTATTAGTAGATATGTAAAGAATATTGAAATTGCAGAAGATATTTTTCAGGATGTTATATTATACGTTTTAGAAAACAAAAATAAATATGATCCAAATTATTCTTTTAAAACATATTTGTATATAATAGCAAAATCAAAAGCTTTGAATTACATAAATACCAATAAAATACATGAAGATGTCTTAAATAAAATGGATTGTAGTCCAGTCGATAATGATTTATTAGAAGAAATTATATTCTCAAATGAAAGAAAAATTAAAATACAAAAAGTAATTAAAAAACTGAAAACTAATCATCAGATAGTTATTTATTTAACTCAAATAGAAGGATTAACATATAAAGAAACTGCACGTATTATGGGTATAACAGAAAAACAAGTGAAAAATTTAGTATATAATGCAAAAAAAAGCTTAAAAAAGTTATTAATTGAAGAAAAGGTAATAGAAATAAAACAGAATAAATTTATTAGATTACTATCTTGGATTTTAATAATAATCTTTGTTAGTACAGGAATTGTATTTGCTACTAAAACAATACTAAACAAAATTAACAATGCTAAACTTAATCCTAGTTTTTCTGGAACTATTGGAAATGTTAATGAAAATAATATATGGGTTGGAACTTTTCAACTTGTTTGGAATGAATTAATTGAAAAACTTGGAATGCCTATTGAATTTGATAATGGTAAATCTGAATTGGCAGAAAACTTGAATAAAAAAAGCTTTACAAAAGATTCATTGCATGAAAACTCCTATTATATTAAAGAGGGCAAAATAGATTCTAAATTAAAGGCAGAAATTGAAAATGATTTGAAGGATAAATTTAATACTAATAGTGAAGTTCTAAACAATATTGATTGGAAATCTGGTGATACAGATTATTTATTATATTCAATTCTAAAAAAGAAATTTACTTTTAAAAGTCCCTTTATAGAAAGACATTCGCAGACATTTGGACTTTCTAATGAAAAAGTAAAATACTTTGGTTTAGATGCATCTAGTATTGAAGATGCATTTGACCAAGTAACGATTCTTTTTTATAATTCTAATAATGATTTTGCTATAAAAATAGATACACTTGAAAATGAAGAAGTTATTTTATATAGGACTAATAACTTTAAGACCTTTGAAGAAAATTATATTGAATTAGAAAATAAAGCCAATGCTTTTACAGGTAGCAAAACAATGTTTAGGGGAAAAGACGATTTAAAAATTCCATTTATTAAAGTTAATGCAATAATAAATTATGATGAATTATGTAATAGAACTATTAAAAATACAAAACAATATTGTATAAAATATGCTATCCAAACAGTAGAATTCGAATTAAATAATTATGGAGGAAATTTAACAAGTGAAGCATTAGTAAATATTTATCAAGGTTTTTATTTAGAATCACCAAGAGCATTTGATTTTACAGATACTTTTATTCTATATCTAAAAGAAACTGATAAAAAACAACCATACTTTGCTTTATATGTAGATAATATAGATGTTTTAATTCAAGAGTAACAATTAAAATTAAGGAGAAAAAAATGTTAAATTTTGTTATTGCAGATGATAATATTTATTATACCAAATCTTTAATTAATTACTTAGCAATAAAAAATACCAATTTGAAGCTAATAAAAATATGTACTAATGGTAAAGAGGTTATAGATATTCTAAAATGTGAAAAAGTAGATTTGTTAATTTTAGATTTGAAAATGCCTATGTTTGACGGAATGTATGTATTAAATACAATAGAAAAAATGGAATTAGATAAGTATCCTTATATATTTGTTGTTTCTGCAGAAGCTCAACTTCTAAAAGGAATTATAAATAATCCTATAGTTAGTTGTTTTATAAACAAAGTTTCTGGTCTAGAAAAAATTTCCTATCAGATAACTCAAGAACTAATTCCCAAAATAGACATTGAAGAAATAAAAATAAAAATTATTAAAGAATTAGAAAAACTGAATTATAATTTTAAGCATATTGGTTCAACATATATTATGGAAGCAATATTGACGATGTATGATTTGAAAAAACAAAATTTTTATTTCAACCTTGAGCGAGATGTTTATAACATAATTGCACATAAATATTCAAAAAGTATTAAAAATATTAAGGTTAATGTGTGCAATGCAACAAATATTATGTATGCAGAATGTAAACAAGACATTATCAAAAATTATTTTTGTTTCTCTAATGATTGTAAGCCAACACCCAAAATGATTATGAATACAATATTATCAAAATTAAAATAGAGTTGAATATCAACTCTATTTTAATTTTGATTTTTCTATTGGTTTTTAAGGCCAAGCATATCCATACCAGCTTGTATCTCCAAAAATTCTAATTGGAGTTGAACTACTACAATCTCCAGCAGCTGCTAAGCATGCATCACGTAGTCCCATAGTTCCGGCATAAGAAAGGAAGTGTCCATTCCATTCAGCAATAGCACTATTATACACAGTATTAAACCAGCCTAGAGATGCACGATTAGAATATCCAATCGTATGGAATGCATTGGCAAAATCAGTGTTTGACAAACAGTTACAAGCATCTATCCAAACTAAATGCCACCCACCTGTTATATCTGAAGGATAAATACATTGTGCAGAAGTACCATTTTGCATTGCTATTATACCAGCTGCCCCATGACTATTTACATAAAATGCATAATTATCTCCAGACTCTTGAATATAAGTAAGAACATCACTTCTAGATGAAGTAACCGTATAATTAGGATGACTAGTTGGCCCACTACGAACACTATATCCTAATTTTCTAAAAGTTGCAGCAGCATAATTAGTAGCCGTGATATTATACGGATTTGATCCAAAATCTCCACTAATAAATAGCTTTACTTCATCCACTCCTGCAAAACAAAAATTACTAAACAAACATGTATAAGCAATTATAATTAAAACTATTAATGATATTTTCTTACGCATTAAAATTCACCTCCTGCAATCCAGTCTGCACCAATAATCTCTCCTGTTGTGCAATCTATATAAACTTCCGTAGAACAAAACATATATAACTCCGACGAGATTTGGCGGACTTTACAGTACTAACTTGACTTTTAATTTAATATTATTAAATTAATTTCTAACTTTTTTACACAAAACAAAAAGAGACGGACTTTATCCATCTCTTATATATATGTTTAATAAAGCATATGTAAATATGCTTATTTTATCTTCTAATAAACATAATGTGTGTGTGTGTGTGTGTGTGTGTGTGTACAGCCGCAAGGGTTTCAGCTTCTGCTTTATTCATATTCTCCTCCTTTGTTACTCATCAAATAACCAATATTTGTTCTTATATTTTTAGTATATATCATTTTTTCTTGCTTTGTCAATCACTTTTTTATTTTGTAGGGCATTATTTCAATTTAAATATTCCTGCTTTAATTTTTATACCTGCTTTTTTAAATTTTATTTCGTGTTCTGTTTCTATGTTTTCCCAAAAGTTTGGTTCTTCATTTAGATTGTATGTTATTTTTATTGGCTCGAACCCCTCTGTTTTAAAATATTCTAGGCTTTCTTTAAATAGTTCATCATCATCTGTTTTGAAATATATTTCCCCATTTGGTTTTAAAAACAGCTTATATTTTTCTAGTTGTCTTGTGTGTGTCAATCTTCTTTTTTTGTGTCTTGGTTTTGGCCAAGGATTGCAAAAATTTATGTATATTCTTTCTATGTTGTCTGTTTTATCTAATATGTTCGTTATTGCTTCAACGTCATATCTTGTTAAGGCTATGTTCTCTATTTCCTGACTTTTGAATTCCTCAATTATATTCCTATTTGCTATTCCTAATATTGTATCTATTAAGTCTACTGCTATATAATTTATTTTTGGATTTTGTTTTGCTGCTTTTTTTACAAAGTATCCCTTTCCACAGCCTAATTCTAAATGAATTGAATTTTCTGGATTTTTAAATACTTCTTTCCAATGCCCTTTATTATTTTCTGGCTTTTGTACATAAAATTTACTTGTAGCTAGCTCTTCCTTTGCCCAGGGTTTATTTCTAATTCTCATTTTGTATACTCCTTGCCTTTTATTATACGGTATATTTTATTATTTTTCAATTGCTTTTTTTAGATTTATATAGTATATTATAAGTAATTTGAAAGTGAGGTTTTTTATGGGTTTAGATGAAGTTATAAGAATTGCCAAAACAGTTCGTAAAAATGCTTATGCGCCTTATTCTAGTTATTATGTTGGTGCTGCTTTGGTGTGCAAGAATGGAAATGTTTATTCTGGATGTAATATTGAAAATGATGGCATAATGTCTATTTGTGCTGAAAGGGTTGCTTTTTCAAAAGCCATTTCGGAGGGTGAGCGTGATTTTGATTACATTGTTGTTTGTGCTGGTCCTGACATAAGTTCTTTAGGCAATTGCTCTCCTTGTGGATATTGCAGACAATTTATGCACGAATTCGTAGATAAAGATTTTAAAATTTTCCTACTTAATGAAAATGATGAGGCTCTGATTTATCATATTGATGATTTATTGCCACATTCTTTTAAACTATAAAACAAAAAAATTGTGTTGAACAAAATTCAACACAATTAATTTTTTATTTATTACTCATTTGATAAATTATCAAAATATCCTTGAATAAACACTACTGGAGTTCCTTTATCTCCACTACCTGAGGTTAAATCTGAAAGTGACCCTAATAAATCTGTCAACCTCCTTGGTGTTGTTCCTTGGGTTTCCATCTTTCCCTTTAGGTTTTTATCTTTATTTTTAATTTCTTTTACTAACGCTTCCTTTAGTTCATCTCCTCTTAGTGTTGCAAATTTATTATCAGATAAATATTTTAGTTTTAGTTCATTTGGAGTTCCTTCTAATCCTTCTGTATATGCTGGTGATACTACAGGATCTGCTAGTTCCCAAATTCCTCCAACTGGATCTTTAAAACCTCCATCTCCATAGCACATTACTTCTATATTTTTATCTGTATATTTTGATAATTTTTCCTTTACTTCTCTTACAACTTTTTCTGGATTTCTTGGAAATAGTTTTACTCTTTCTTCAGTTGATTTATTTGAACCAAGTAAACCATATAATGGGTTATACCCACTATCGTCTATTGATTCTTGTAAAATTTCATCTAGTCCAAGAACTATATTTCCTCCGTTTTCTTTTAATATTCTTTTTACGTGTTTTCTTGTATGGATGTTTGCTACTAATATGTCTTTGTTGTATTCTAGTATTGTTTTTATATTGTTGCTAAATACGAAATCTACTTTACAACCTTCTTTCTCTATTATTTCTCTATAACATTCTACCATATTTATTCCTGTAAAAGGATGTAAATAACTGCCAAATGTTTTATTGTATTCTTCTTCGCTAATAACTGAGTTTAAGTTATAATTGCTTTCATACATTAAATCTTCATCAAGTATTCCATTTCCAACTTCATCATTTGGAAAACTTAGTTGCATTGTTATATGTTTGCAACCTCTTGCAATTCCCTTTAATAGAATAGAAAATCTATTTCTACTTAATATTGGGTTAATAAGTCCAATATCTCCACTTGGAAATTTTTTTCTTATGTCTTTTGCAATGTCATCAACTGTTGCATAATTGTTTTCTGCAATGGCAATTACAGCTTCTGTAATAGCAACTACATCTCTGTCTCTAAATTCAAAGCCCTCGCTTTCTTTTGCTCTTAATAATGATTCTACAACTATAGTGCTTAAATCATCATTTGTTTTAATAATTGGGGTTCTTATTCCCCTTACAACGGTGCCTACAGTTCTCATACATATCACATCCTAAAAAATAAAATATGTTCTTAAACGAATTTTCGTAAATAAGAACATACTTTATTATGCAATATTTTGAAAAAAAAGTCAATAATTATTTGAAAAAAATTTTATTTTGTAGATAAAATGTCATTTTTTTCGTTTCAATTAATATTAAATATTTTTCTATAATAGTCATAATCTAATATCATTGCTGACATCTTAAATTTTTGGTAGATTATTTTGCTTATTTCTTCAATATAATTTTCTTCTACTTCTACACCTTCATTTGGTGTAAAGATTCCTTTTACTGAACTGTATCTGCCTTTTTCTGTTATGAAACTTCTGTCGGAGAAAATTACTATTTGCTCCTTGTTGTTTGATAATATATCATTTCCTATTAGTAGTCTTGAATCATATTCTATTCCAAATAAATTTAGAACTGTTGGTAATACATCTAAACTTGAACATGGTTTTTCTATCTTTATAGGTTTTTCCATACTTCCACTCCATATTAGTAAAGGTGTGTGATGTTTTTCAAAGGTATTGTCTCTTTCATATGTTGATAATTCGTTTAGTTCTGATAGCGTTAATCCATATGGATAATGGTCTGGGCTTAATACTATTACTGTATCTTCTAGCTTTCCTGCTAGCTCTAATTTGTTTATTAATTCTCCTATTGCTTTGTCAAGTTCTATTTGTGTTGCTAAATATGCTCTTGCTTTATGTGAATATGGTAAGTCTTTAACTTGTTCCCAGTTTCTAGTTGCCATACAATTTCCATTTGTAGTATAGTTCAAGTGTCCACTCACTGTCATATAATATGCTAAAAATTTGTCATTATTTATGTAGTCATCAACTGTTACATCTATCATTTCATAATCACTATTTGGCCATAGTTTTGTATTCATCCTTTTTTCTAGTCCATTTCCTTTTGCTAAATATGAGTCATATCCCATTGTTTTTAAATACACATCTCTATGATAATATGTTGCTGTATGATTATGATAGCTGTTTGTTGAATACCCAAGCTTCTTAAATACATTCGCATAAGAATATGGCATATATTTTCCTTTTATTTTATATATGCTCCATACTCCTTCTTTTGGTATTAAAGAGGTGTCTGTCATATATTCTCCATCTGCCGTACTTACTGGAAATAGTGGGGTGTAAAAGTTATCAAATTGAAATCCTTCACTATACAATTTATATAAATTTGGTGTTAGGTCTTCTCTAATTGCAACATTACTTAGTCCTTCTGCCACAAATACAACTAAGTTTTTACCTTTAAACATACCTGTATACTCATTTTGCTCTGATGGAATTTGATTTGCAAAATATTCATTCATTGTTTTTACATTTTTATTTTGTTCATTTGCTATTAATGTATCAAAATCTATTTCTGTAATGTTGTATTTTGTTTCTTCTTTTATTGCACCTTCTGGAATTGTTGAAACTTCTATTGTAACTTTTTCGTCAAAGCCAAATATTAAACGTTCTAGGTCCAATTTCATTGAGGTGTATAATCCCATTCTATTTGCTGTAACCTTTGGTATATGTATGTTATAATATAGATTTTTATTTGAATGGATGCCTTCTATGTTTATAGTATTTATACATACCAAACCTATCATATATACAATCAATATAATTATTATTTTCACTAGTATTTCTTTTACTGAATTTCTTTCAAATTTTAAAATTTTAGTTAAATGCAATATTATAAGTAATATAAATGGTATAAAAATTAGTATTAGTCCAATCCAGTTTTGGCACATCACCTCAAATATTGTTGTCATAAATTCTGCAACTTGTCCACCATTTATAATTGAATAAAATGATAATATTGCTTCATATATTTTGTAATATATAAGCTGTGCTGCCACAATAAAGCTCACACCAAATGTTAGTATATATGAAATAACAACATTTGCTTTTCTTTTTAGTAGTGAAGTTATAAGATTTAACCCTATTGCTAAAGGCAGTGATAGTAAAATTATTAGTGGTGCTGTTGTTGGAAATGAACCAAATATTAATATTGAAAATATTATTTCCTCATATATTATAAAAATTATCCAATATGTTAGTTCTTTTAAATTTTTCATATCTTACCCCTTTGTTAGTTTATTATATATTATTTTGTTTTTTTTTGTCAATGAGTGTAATGCAAAAAATATTAAATATGAAAATTATATTAAGGTCGAAATAAGAGTTAAATTATTTCAGGACAAATGCACGAGACTTAACGTTTTATAATACAATTGTAATATTTATGTCAATTAAAAGGGAAATTTTTGATAGTCATTTTAATTGATTTTTGTTGACTTAATTACTACTTTTGTTATATAATAGTGTTCTATTTAGGAGGGAATATATATGCAAAAGAACTATGCATTAAATCTTGTCACAAAATTTAATAATATTAACGAAATGCTTGAAATTGCAGTAAAAGAAGCTGGTGATAAGATAGCATTTAAATATAAAGATAATGGGAAAATAAAAGAGGTTTCTTATAAGGATTTTCAAAATGAAACCATCGCTTTAGGCACTGGTTTGCATTGGCTTGGTATAAATGATTCTCACATAGCTGTCATTGGAGAAAATTCTTACAACTGGCTTACTGTTTATTTGACTGTTTTAAAAAGCAATTCTGTTATTGTGCCTGTTGATAAAGAACTTCCTGTAAAGGATATTATTCATGTTTTGGAACATAGTGACAGTCAGGTTTTATTTTATTCTAAAAAATTCGATAAGTGTATTGAGGAGTTAGTAGAGAAATTACCTAATATTAAGTATTTTATAGGGTTTGACTCTGCCGAAGATAATGGTAAACTTTTATCTTATTCTAAACTTTTAAAAAAAGGAAAAGAGTTGTATGAAAGCGGAAATACATCTTATTCTTCTATAAAGAAAACTGATACTAAAAAGTTAAAAATGCTTGTTTACACATCTGGCACAACTGGTATGGCTAAAGGAGTTATGCTTTCTGAACATAATTTAGTAAGTAGTGTTTATTATGGTCTTCAAGTTTCTACTGTTTATACTTGTTGTCTTTCAGTACTTCCTTACCATCACACATATGAAGCTGTTTCAGGCATTTTAGTAGCTCTTCATCATCATTGTACTATTTGTATAAATGATTCCTTAAAAGCAGTTTTGAAGAATTTGCAATTATATAAACCTGATTATATTTATTTAGTTCCTGCTTTTGCTGAAATTTTCTATAAAAAGATTTGGGCTAATGCTAAAGAAATAGGTAAAGATAAAATTTTAAAAGTAATGCTAAAGATAAGTAATGGATTAAGAAAAGTTGGAATAGATTTAAGAAAACAATTATTTAAGTCTATTCATGAAGCCTTTGGTGGCAATTTAATTAAGATAGTTTGTGGTGGAGCCCCTATCAGACCTGAACTTGGTAAGTTTTTTAATGATATTGGATTAAATTTGATAAATGGTTATGGAATTACAGAGTGCTCTCCTCTTGTTAGTGCTAATAGAGATTTTTTTAATGACTGTGCTACTGTTGGTGTTGTTCTTCCATGTTGTGAAGTCAAATTTGAAAATGTAACACCAGAGGGCGATGGCGAAATTTGTGTTAAAGGCGATATTGTAATGATGGGATATTATAAAAATCCTGAACTTACAAAAGAGGTTCTAGTTGATGGTTGGTTTAAGACAGGAGATTATGGTAAATTTAATGATAAAAATCAATTGATAATAAATGGTAGAAAGAAAAATTTAATAGTTTTAAAAAATGGAAAAAATGTATTTCCTGAAGAAATTGAAAATTATATAATGGGAATTTCTTATGTTCAAGAGGTTATTGTGAAGGGTATAAAGGATGATGTTGGTGCAGAAATTGGTCTTGTTGCAGAAGTATTTTTAAATGATGATAAATTAAAAGAATTAAAAATTATTGATAAAGAAACTTCACTTAAAAGAGATATCGCAGAAGTTTGCAAGAGTTTGCCTGTTTATAAGCATATTAGTAAAATTATTATAAGAGATAAGGAATTTGATAAAACAACAACAAATAAGATTAAGAGATAAATTAATTCTTGAAAATTTATCCACAATTTATCCACTTTTAGTGGATAAATTGTGGAATTTTTATGCTTTATTTTAGTTTCCATAGCATACTTATACTCTCTGCTACATCTATAATTCCTGTTGTAAGTAGTAATATTCCTGCTAGCATTGTTATTGAAATCATCGTTTCAAATGGATCTACAAGTATAATTATTCCTATTGCTAATGTGATTAATGATGATATTAATATTAGTACCCAACTTTTTTCATTTACGCTTCTTACATTAAATGAAAGTTGCATTTTTGTTATGCTCTTTATTATTATCCAAATTCCAACTAATACTGGTATTATTGCTATCATAACATTTTTGTTAATTAATATTAGACTTGCAATAATTATTCCAAATATTCCTTCTACTAATGCATTACTGTATATTTTTTGTTCTTTATCTGTTATAATATATAGTATTATGCTGAAAATTCCATCTAAAAGTATTCCTATTCCAAATATTGTTACAAATGTATCTAGCATTGCTACTGGTTTTATTATTAGTAGTATTGCTATAAGAATCATTATGATAGAAGTTAATATTGAGCGTTTTTCATATTTTTTTATGTATTCTAAAATCACTTTTTTTCACCTCTTTTCTTTATTTTGTCTTTTAATAAATTTATTTTAGTATATGCTTTTGTGCTTATATTGAACAGTGCATTTATAAATGGATTGTACACAACATACATTTCATTTATAAATTCCATAAATTCTGGATTGAAGCCTTTTTTAAACTTGTATACTCCGTATTGTGGATCATTTTCGTTCTTGAATCCTGATACTCCTCTAAAATCATACCAATCACATTCATTTTCAATTGCCCATTTTATCATTTCCCATTGTATTAAGTAGTTTGGCATTAAATTTCTATGTTCATTTGAGCTTCCTCCATACAAGTACCAAACTTTATTGCCATAATATATTGGAAGTGTTGCTGCTATTGGTTTTCCTTCATATTCTGCAATGTATATTCTTGCATGTTCTTCCCCCATTTCATCATATATTTTTTGAAAATATGATAATGGTCTTATGAAGAAATCGTCTCTTGAGCCTGTTGTTTTCATTATATCATAAAAGATTGGTAAGTCTTCTCTGGTTCCAATTCTAACCTTCACACCTTTTCTTCCTGCTAGTCTTATATTGTATCTGGTTTTTGATTCAAATGATTGCAAAAGCTCCTCTTCTGTTTTATTTTTCACATTTAGCCTGAATACATATTTAGGTTGTAATACCTGTCCTATGTTTTTTATATTTTTTTTCGTTTTATATCCAAGCTCTATTATTATTTTTTTAAATTCTTCATCATTTTGTAAAACATCTGGGTCTAGTCTGAATATAAAGGCTTTATATTTTTTGGCTATTTCTCCGAGCTTTTTGGGTAAGTTCTTTTAAGGTTTCTTTATCGTGTATGTCACATACGAATCCTCTTGGAGCATACATTATATGTCTATTTATAACTGGTACCTTTCTAAGTAAAATACTCATTGTTCCTTTTATTTCTCCGTTTTTGTCTTTTACAATTATAAATTCATTTTTCCATTCTGTTTTAACTTTTGCCCATTCTGGTGATTGCATAAAATTTGTTTTTGGGTTTGTTTGTAAAAATTCTTTTAAATCCATGTTTTCTCCTTTTTTATTAAATATCATGTCTACTTAATATTTGTGCTGGTGTTTTCTTTACTACTCTATGTACTGGTAGTAACCCTATTATTAAATTAAATAAATATATTAAAATGATTGTTACTATTATTGTCCATATATTTACTAAGAAAAAGCGTGAAAAGTATGTTATTTGTGATAGTGCTTTTAGTATATATGCCATTAATATTATTCCTGGAACGCTTGCAAGTGTTGTTATTGCTATGGTTTCTCCTGCAAACATTTTGTATATGTCTTTTTTCTTTATTCCTATTGCTCTTAATATTCCTATTTCTTTTATTCTTGATAGGAAGGACGAGCGTATCATTAAGAAAATTTCAATTAATGATATTGCAAGTATTATTGCTGAAACTATTATACTTGTTTTCATGTTTTCTTTTTTTGCTCTTAGATATTCTTCTTTACTGTTTTCATATGTGTTTACAACATTTAAATTCAAATTTCTAAAATCATTTAGTGCTTTTTCTTTGTCTTTTGCATACACCATAAATTCTTGTTTTTCTCTTATTAGTTTGTATTTTACTGTGTTATTGTTTACCAGATATTTATCTATGCCTTCTTGACTTTCATAGTATCCTACTACTGTAAGTTTTTTATCATTTACCATTGTTGATATTGTTTTATTTAAACGCATATCGTATTTGTGTGATATATTTACAATTACTTCATAATCGTTTTCTGGAAAACGTCCTTTTTTTAGTGTTATTTTGTCTTCATATAGCTTGTAATCTAATATTTGTACTGTTTCTGGTTCTTCTACATCACTTATATATATTCCACCTATCATCTCCATTTCGCTTGAGCTGTGTGCATTTTGGACAATGTTTATCAGCATTGTTGGATTTGCATATATTGAAGGTGTTGAAAGGTCTACAATTCCTACTACTGTAAAATCTCCAATATTATCTAGTGTAAGTTGTTTACCTATCATATCTTCTGGTTTTAATATTCCAATCATTTGAAAATAACCGTATTCTTGATCTATTTGTCTTTGAATAATCATTTTGTCTAATATGATTTGTTTCTCGTTTTCAGGCATTACTCCACTTATTATATTTTCATTGCTTATCATATCTGTGCTTGAAAGTGAACCATTTACAGATAAGGTTATATCATTTGTTTGGTAGTATTCTCTTGGATTAAATTTAAATGATACCAGTGAACTACCTGGCAATATGTAGTTAATGTTTTCATTTTGTTCTAATGTTAAATACTCTTCTAGTGTCATATTTGGTTTCCTTATTTGTAAATAATTACTATTGTATTTTATAAAGTCCGTGTCTTTTACATTTAAGGTTGCACAAATACTACTTACAGCATACATTATAAACATTGCTGATATGAAAAATCCTATAAGTAGAATTTTCTTTAATACGGAAAAGTCAAATACCTTTTTAAAACCATTAATTACAAGAGTTATAGGGTTTAGTATTGAGGAATATTTCTTTTTTACGTTTTTATCTATGATTTTGTCAAAATCAAATTTATATTTTTCTAATTCTTCTTTGCTTAATTTTTTATAGTGTTCATCTACCATTTCAATTCCAGAGTTATTGTCTATTACTTCTATTTTTTCATTTTGGTTTGTTTTAATATATATATTTCCATTTTTTAAAACGATATTTAAGTTTATTTGTTGCTTGTCTTCTGAATATACATTTACCTCTGTGTTTTCTGTCTCTATTTTTTGATGCTCCTTAAAATCTTTTAGATAAAATTTATTTTCTATTCTGTAATCTAGCTCGCTGTTGTGTTTATTTTCATAGTCTTTTACTATTTTTCCATCTTGAATTTCAACTATCCTACTTGCATAAAACTCAGCTAATTCTCTTTCGTGTGTTACTAGTATTACTAATTTTTCTTTTGATATTGCTTTTATTATATTCATTACTTCTAATGAGTTTTTGCTATCCAAATTTCCCGTTGGTTCGTCTGCTAATATTATATCTGGAGATTTTACAATTGCTCTTGCAATACCTACTCTTTGTCTTTCTCCTCCTGATAGCATTGCTGCTGGTCTGTTTTTATATCTATACATTCCTACTTTTTCTAAGCAATAGTATACTCTCTTTTTTATTTCCTCTTTGTTTTTTATTCCTATCATTTTTAAAACAATGGCAACATTATCATATACGCTCATATTTTCTATCAATTTGTAGTCTTGAAAAATATATCCTATACTTAAATTACGTATTTTATCTACTTTTGATGGAAGTTTTGATGATATTTTTTTATTGTTTATATATATTTTTCCTTTTTGTATCTTGTCTAATCCTCCTATTACATTTAACAAAGTAGTCTTTCCTGAACCACTTGGCCCTAGAAGTGCAACTAGTCCGGTGTCTTCCATTTTTAATGAGATATTGTCTATAACGTGAATTTGGTTTTTCTTATGTCTGTTAAAATATTTGTTTACTTTTGAAATCTCAATCATAGTTACACCTCCCCGTTGTATGTTTTAATGCTTGAGTTTTTGAATAGTTTTTTAGCATATTTTAGGCTTATTATATATGACATTACTATGAGTACTATATATAAAAGTATATAGTCTTTTATTTTTAGATAGTCTACAATTGTTTGTATAAAGCTCAAATTAATTATTTGTTTTGCCTGAAGTATTATTACTACGACAGAAATTAAATAGGCTAAATTCTCAACTATTAATAATTCTATTATTAGTAATTGTTTAGATATTTTTCTAGTTGCTCCTAACATTCTTAATGTTGCAAAATATGTGTTTCTTGATTTTAGGATAACTTTTATTATGAAGTAGGTTATAAAGAATAGTGTTATTATTAGAAATATTGTTACTATTGTTTGGAATATCTCAACCACCTGTGCTTGTCCACTCTTTGTTAGAGTATCTTTAATAATTAAAGTGGTATATCCTAAATTTTCTAGTTCTGCTCCGGTATCTCTTAATAGTTCTACCTCCTCGACAAATACACTTGATTGATATGAAGGTTTATCAAATAGTTTATTATAATCTTCTGGATTTATGTATATTGAGCCATTGTTCATTTCGTATTCTTCACCAACTAGTGATTTTATATTATATTTTGTATATGTTCTTGCTATTTTTAGTTCTAGTTCTTCTTTATAATATAAGTTGTCTATTTCAATTTTTATTGGTTTGTTTTTACATGAGCCACTTGGTACTTCATAGTTTAAATCATTACTTACATATGCTTTTCCAACTGGTACATTTTCACTTGTTTTTATCCTAAAATATGGGTTATATATGTTTGATTCATAGTACTTGTTTTGGAAAAGTATCTTTATTTTGCTATATCTTTGATTTATTTGAAATCTCATTTGGTTTAGTATGTTATCACTTACATATATATTATTGTTACCATAATATAAACTTGAATCCATATATTTTATGCCAACTATTTGCATTGGTATTTTTTCATTTATAGCTCCAGTATATAAATCCATTAAATATACTGTTGTGTTCCCTAAATTTTTAGCTAATTCCTTTATGTAATATCTATCTTCATATTCTTCTATTATTACTTCATTATCATTTTCTGGCATTCTTCCTACATCGATATTTCCCTTAAAGCCTTTTATGCTTGATGCATTTCCATATATGCTTAAGTATTTTTTGTCTGTTAAACTTATTTCATTATCTAATAAGGCATCATCTTTTACTATATAATCTATATTGTTTAAGTTTTCTATTTGTGCATAATTTTCAGCACTAAATGGTGTATTATCTTTCTTTTTTATTACTATTCTGTTCTCACTACTGTTTCGGAATAAATAATTACTTCCACCTATATCTGATAAATGTTTTTGCTTTCTGCTGTTTGCATATTGTGCCATTATTGCAGAGGTCATAAATAAGAATACTATAAATAACAATATAAATTTTGTTTTTATATTGAAGGTGTTTCTAATTCCTAATCTTAATCTATTAATTTTCGTGATGTTTTTATATTCAACTTCATTTGCTTTTGCTGTACTTTTTGTTTCTTTTATCTTCTTGTCTTCAATTATTCTACCATCATGCATGGTTATTTTTCTTGTTACATATTTTTCAATTTGTTCATAGTTATGTGTAACTATTACTACTAGTTTGTCCTTTGCTATTTCACTAAGTAGCTTTATTGTACTTTCAGCAGCTTCTTTGTCTAGGTTTCCTGTTGGTTCATCTGCAATTATTATTGGTGTTTCTTTTGCTAGAGCTCTAGCTATTGCCACTCTTTGTTTTTGACCTCCAGACAATTTTGACACCTTTGTATTTCTAAATTTGTATAAATCTACCTTTTTTATTAATTCAATAACTTTTTTCTTTATTTTTCTCTTTTTATAACCATTTAATAGAAGGACAAGCTCTATATTTTGGTAAACTGTGTAACTGTTCACTAAATTAAATGTTTGAAAAATGTTTCCTATGTATTTTCTTCTAAAATCCTCAAAATCCTTTTCGCTGTAATGGCTTGTTTCTTTGCCATTTACATACATTTCTCCTTCTTCATAAGTATCTAGTCCACTAATTACATTTAATAGTGTTGATTTTCCACTTCCAGATTCTCCTGTAATTGCTATAAATTCGCCAATATCCAGTTTTAAGTTTACTTTTGAAAATCCAGTTGCAATTACACCTTTGTTATAGTAAAATTTAGAAACATTTTTTAACTCTAACATTTATATCCTCCTAATCTTATATGGTTTTTAGCATATCATATAATTTATGTATTGGTAGTCCCATTATTGTGAAGAAGTTTCCATCTATTTTTTTAATGTGAACTCCAAATTCACTTTGTGCAGCATATCCGCCTGCTTTATCATATGGGTTTCCTTCATCTATCCATTTTTCAATTTCTTCATCTGTCATTTCTTTGAAGTACACGTCTGCTATATCATAGTCTAATTGTTCCTTGTATTCTCCGTTTTTTTGAGATATAACACATATACTTGTAATTACTTGATGTTTGCTATTGCTTAAATCTCGTAGCATTTCCATAGCCTGCTCTCTTGTATGTGGTTTACCATATATTTTATTATCTTTAATTACCATTGTATCTGAACCAATAACTGCTCTATCTCCTGTAGTTTCGTCAAATACGGATTTTGCTTTAATATATGCTAATCTTTTAGATTGCTCAGTAATAGATAAGCCCTCTTCAAAAGTTTCATCACTGTTGCTTGGTTTTGTTTCAAACTTTATTCCAATCATTTCTAAAAGTTCTCTTCTTCTTGGTGATTCAGATGCCAATATGATTTTCATTTTATTTCATCCCTTTCACGAGGTGATTATATCATAATTTTAGAAAAAAAAATAGTGCAATGTTTAAAAAATTAACATTGCACTATTTTTTTACATTCCTGTTTTAGGTAGTTTTATTTTTGTATAGTTTGTTTGCTCTTGTTTTATTTCCTGCTGTGTTTTTATTTGTTCTACTTCTAGTTCTGTGTTTGTTCTTTCCAATTTTGGCACTTCGTTGTTTTGTAAATTATTTACTGTTATTTTTGTTTCCTCATTTAGCTTTAATTCTACTTCTATTAATTTATCATATACTTCATATCCTTCTAAAGTTTCCATTTCTTGTATGTAATATTTGCCTGGTAGTAAATTTTCTATTATTATTTTACCCTCCTCATTTGTTTTTAAATTTGAGTATATTACTTCTTTGTTTTGATTTAGTAGTTGAAAATTTACTCCTGCAAGTGCTTTTTTGTTTTCTTGATTTTGTTTATATATTATTATTTTAGTTGCATTTTCAAAGTAGTATTCTGTTTTGCTTCCGCTTCCCGTTTCATATATGTTTCCAGTTACTGCAACATTTTGTAATGTACTATTTCCTGAAAGTCCAAATAGTATTGGTTTTGTAGCGACTTCTCCTGTTACATTTATTGTAAAAGTTCCATCTTTTTCTATGTTTTTTATGGGGATTAATATTTTAAATTTTTCTTTGCCTTTAAATTCAGTTTTTGGAGTGTTTTCTAAGTCTGTTATCTTCATTCCTTCAATTAAGTCTCCTGATACTTCTATTTTGTAATTACTGATTCCAGCTGCTGCTGTTACTGTAAATTCCTTTGATACAAAGTTTAAATCAACATTATCTACTTTCCAAGCTGAATTACTAGCATTTATTTTAAGTGTACTACTTGGCTTAGTTTCTTTTGATGTTCTTGCAGCATTTACTATGTGTTTTAATGCGTTTAAGGTTCTGTCTCCTGCACCTGCACCTCCTGAAAAATAGCTATTAGGATCTCTTCCATACACAGCACAGTATACGGCTTGTCTTGTTGCTAAATATGCCTCCTCCTCTGTTTCACAACCTAATTCTTTAGGTGTTTTATATGGATATCCATTTATTATTGTTCTCCAAATTTCCATATTGGTAATTTCATTATCTATATTTACATCATATGAAAAGTTTTCTGTTGCTCCTTCTAGTTCTAAGTTTAAACAATATACTGGATGTTCTACTCCGTCTTTTATATATGCAAGTGGAATACAAGTTAAATCTATCCCCTCTCTTATTAAGAGATTATTATATCGTGGTTTTCCATAAACTGTTATTGTGTTATCTACCGCATTGCTTACTATTGGAAATATTACGGCTAGTAGTATTATCATTAGTATTAATATTACACCTATTTTTTTTATTTTCTTCATATTAATTTCCTTTCTTTTAATTTTGTTATACTTTCTCTATTGCTTGTACGCAAAGTCTCTTGTTAGGTTTATTTCTTACACATGTTATTAATGTAATTTTGTTTTCTTCAGTTTCTTGCAAATATGACCAGTCTGTTTCATCAATAATTGTAGATGAAATTACTTCATAGGTCTTTGTTCCATATTGCGTTTTATAATATATTTCATCACCAAGTTTTAAGTCTTTAATTTTTTCAAAATAATTAATTGGGAATCCGCCTGTTATGGGCAGCAAGTCCTACATTGCCTTTCCAAATGGCTGTATTTGTAAAATGTCCTACATATTTTTTCATAACTTCTTGTGTTGTATCTTGTGCAATTGGAGCTACCAAACTTATAGTAGGAATTTCAACCTGCCACAAATTTTCATTCAAATCACTTGTATTTTTAAGAAGGGTTTCAATTTTTTCATCTTCATCTATTACCACTATAGTTTCTTCTTTTTGTATCTCTTCATAATTATTTTCTTCTGTACGGCTATTGTTTTGTAAACTCTCATATGCTAAGTTTACTGTAGTTAATATAAATATAACTAAAACTATAGTGATAAGGCTTACTATTAATCTTATGTAATTTCTAATACACTTCACCTCTTTTCAGTATTAAATTTTATTTTCTTTTTTGGATTTTTAAAGAATAAAAGAACTTTATTCTTTTCCTAGAAATTATTTTGAAATTGCTTTTTGCAATTAAAGATGTAATTATTCTAGCATACATTTTTTAGTTTGTAAAGAAAAATCGTTCGACAAAATTCGACAGGTATGTACTTAACCCCATAACACAAACTAAGAATTAGAGGCGAATTTATCTACTCTTTAGAACAAAAAAAGACAGTTTTTTTTTTATAATTTACTGTCTTTCTTATTCTTTTTCTGTTTCTTGATTTTGTGTTTGTTCTATTCCTCTTGAGGATGCTATTAAATATTCTTGTGCTACAGCATTTGTTTTTTCCGTTAGTTCTTCATCCCTTAATTCTTCTCTTATATTTCTTACTTTTATTGGAGTTCCTGTATTTAGCGCTTGAACTGATTCTCTATTTCTGTCTTGTAGGAATTCTTGAATTGTATAATATCCTCTGTCTATTATTCCCATTTTAAATTCTGCTTTTCCTCGCGCTTTTTTGAATGTACTTTGTGTTTCTTTGGCACTTTTATACATTTCTATTTGCTGTTTTATATCTAATTGGCTATTCTTTAAATTTCTTAAATCGTATTCTACTTCTGGAATACTTTCAGGAAGATTTACTTTTTTGCTTGAATTGTTTGCATTTTTACATAGTTCTAAATAGTCTCTAAGTTGCTCTTCATTTTCTGCTAAGGCTCTTACTATTCTCATATCAAATGGATAGTTTGTTATTCCACTTAAGTTATATCTGTCGTATATTTCTTGAATTTCATTGTCTTCTACTTCTAAGTTTAGCTGTGTTACACTATTTACCCCATTTAATACAGATATTACATCTATACTTTCCGGATTTATTACCACTTTTTCTACTGTTTTACTCATTTTTCCTCCATCTCATTCTTTTGTAAACATATACCCTCTATTTATTAGTTTAGCATAATAAAAATTTTTTTTCAATAACTTTACCCCTTTTTGTTGACTTTTTTTTATTTTGCTTATATATTAATAAATATGGAGGTGTTCTATGATGATGTCTGATATTGAAATTGCACAAAATACTGAAATGAAAAATATAAATGAGATTGCAAAAGTTGCTGGTATTGATAAAAAATATATTGAGCAATATGGAAATTATAAAGCAAAAATTGATTTATCTTTACTAGAGAATTTAAATAAAAAAATTGGCAAATTAATACTTGTTACTGCAATTAACCCAACTCCTGCTGGGGAAGGTAAAACTACAACTACCATTGGTTTAGCAGATAGCCTAAAAAAGCTTGGAAAAAATGTTGTTGTTGCATTACGAGAACCTTCTTTAGGTCCTGTATTTGGCATTAAGGGTGGTGCTACTGGTGGTGGATATGCTCAAGTTGTACCAATGGAGGATATCAATTTACATTTTACTGGTGATTTTCATGCAATAGGTAGCGCAAATAATTTACTTGCTGCTATGCTGGATAACCATATATATCAAGGGAACAGTTTAAATATTGACCCTACAAAAATAACCTGGAAAAGATGTGTAGATATGAACGACCGTCAACTTCGTTTTGTTCAAGATGGTCTTGGTGGAGAAAAAAATGGAGTTCCTCGTGCAGATGGTTTTGATATTACAGTTGCCTCTGAAGTAATGGCTGTTTTTTGTTTAGCTTCTTCTATGGAAGATTTAAGAACAAGACTTTCTAAATTGATTGTTGGATATACCTATGAGGACAAGCCAGTAACAGCAGGTGATTTAAAAGCAGAAGGAGCTATGGCAGCACTACTAAAGGAAGCAATAAAACCTAATTTAGTTCAAACTCTTGAACATACACCTGCAATTGTTCACGGAGGGCCTTTTGCAAATATTGCACATGGATGTAATTCTGTAATAGCAACAAAAATGGCAATGAATCTTGGAGATTATGCAGTAACAGAGGCTGGATTTGGAGCTGATTTAGGAGCCGAAAAATTCTTAGACATAAAATGTAGGTTAGCAAATTTGAAACCTAGTGCAGTTGTAATAGTTGCAACCATAAGAGCTTTAAAGATGCATGGAGGGATAAGTAAAGATAACTTAAATGTAGAAAACTTAGAAGCATTGAAAAAAGGCATACCAAATTTATTACAACACGTTTCAAATATAAAAAATGTATATCACCTTCCATCTGTAGTCGCCATAAATAGATTTCCAACAGATACACAAAAAGAAATTGACCTAATAATTAATAAATGCAAAAATCTTGGTGTGAATGTTGTCCTATCTGATGTTTGGGCAAAAGGCTCAAATGGTGGTTTAGAGCTTGCAAAAGAGGTAATAAACCTTTGCAATGAAAGAAACAATTTCAAATATAGTTACGAATTAGAAAACACTATTGAGAATAAAATAGAAACAATAGTAAAGAGAATATATGGTGGTAAAGGAGTAATTTTCACTCCAGAAGCAAAAGGACAAATAAAACGCCTAACAGACCTAGGTTTCAGTAAATTACCTATCTGTATAGCAAAAACTCAATATAGTTTCTCAGACGATATGACAAAGCTCGGTGTCCCTGAAAATTTCGAGGTAACCGTAAGAGAAGTAAAAATTTCAGCAGGCGCAGGCTTTATTGTGGCATTAACTGGCTCTATTATGACAATGCCCGGTTTGCCAAAAGAACCAGCTGCAGAAAAAATAGATGTCTTACCAACAGGCAAAATCATAGGTCTATTCTAAAAAGTATTCATCAGATAATTATGGATTACTTTCAAGGAAGTAATCCATAATTCCCACATAAATTCCCCATGCAAGTTTATCCTGATATTCTTCCTGTTCTAACAATGCCTTTTCTTCCGGATTCGATAAAAATCCACATTCTACTATAGCTGTTGGAATTTCCACATTTTCTATTATATATACGTTTTCTATTTTCAATGATTCTCTTTTGTTTTCTTTTTGAATTGTTTCGTTTAATCCCTTTTGCAGACTTTGAGCTAGTTTTTTACTTGCTTCATTTTCTTTTTTGAAAAAGGTTTGCCAGCCCCAATATTGAGTTTGTGGTATTTTATTTAAATGTATGGATACAAATATATCTGCTTGTGCTTCGTTTCCTATTTTTACTCTATTTTTTATGTCAGAAACTTTTTTCTCCCTTAATGTGCTCTTGTCTAGGTCATATATACCGTTTTCATCTGAGCGGGTTAATATTACTGTGCTTCCCGCCTGTTCTAATAGTTTTTGTACTTTTAATGTTATTTTTAAATTTATATTAGCTTCAGAAGTGCCATCTACTGTTGCGCCACCGATCTTCTCCGCCCATGTCCAGCATCTAAAACTATTACTTTTTTATTTACTGGAAGTGCTACAGTTTCTTGAGTTCTTGTTTTATTTGATGGTTTTAATTGAAATACTACTGTTGATACTATTAAACATATTAATATTAAATATATTCTTTTTTTATTTAAAACAAACATAAAAATCCCCCATATTAAATTATATGAGGGTTGTTTTTGTAAAATTCCTTTTTTAATGTTTTCTTCTGTCTATTGCATAACAGCTTCCCTTGTATTTTTTTGCAATATGTTTTACTTGTGCTCCTACTTCTCCTATTTCTAACACGTTTGAGAACATATCGCAATCAACTATTACTACTCCAATTGATATTGAGGTTAGTGGGAAATGTTCCATTTTGCCTTTTCTGTTTTGAATTTTTAGATATTTTCTTTCTAAATCTTCTTCTGTGAAAAAGGCTTTTACTCCACTATCAAATTCAGATATTATATCTTGACATACTTTTTCATATTCTAAATTTACTCCTAATACTGCAACAAAGTCATCTCCTCCAATATGCCCTACAAATATATCTGAACTTTCTACATTATTAACATTTTTCAAAATAGTTTTTGCTGTGAATTTTATTATCTCATCGCCTTTTAAAAATCCATATACATCATTATACGCTTTGAAATTGTCTAAATCTAAATATAAAACTGTAAATTTTTCATTTCTTAACAATCTTCTTTTAAGTTCTGTTTGAATTTGTATATTCCCTGGCAATCCTGTCAAAGGACTAATTGTTCTGTTTAATACTAGTAGACTAAATATATTTCTTATTCTATAATAGAGATACTCCATTCCCATTGATTTTGCAACATAGTATTCTATATAGTTTTTAGCTAATTTGATTTTAAATTCTTTATCCTCTTTTGATGATACCACTATAATTGGTATAATATTATTATCTTCGTTTTTTCTTATCTCTTCACATACTTCTATTACATCTTTATCTATTGTGTCATCATTTATTATTATTAGTTGAGGTAAATTTTTAAAAATCATTTTTGCATTTTTTGTTTCTATTTGCCTAAATTTGAGTTTTTCTTCTTTTGCAAATAACTTCTTTAATTCTTCTGTTAATTCTTCATGTTCATCAATTACATATATTTCTTGGAACATTGTTTTTTCTCCTTTTTTATCTATATATCTGCATGTCCATCTACTACATATTCTTTATCTGGCTGTTCTAGTGTATAAACTTTAACTACTACATCTATACTTCCTTCTGGAATATTAACATCCATTTTTAAATTTGTAGTGTCTGAACGATATTGTGTATTAGATTCATTATATACAAATATTTCTTGTTGATTAATTGTAATAATTACTTCCTTGAATCCTTTATCATGTTCTACATGAATTTTTAGTATATTTCCATCTACTGTTTGGTCTATATTAAATTCAACTGTTGGTTTTATTACTGCTATTATAAGTTGCTCCTTGGTTTGTGTATTTCCTTCCATATCAGTTGCTCTTACATACAGCCTATTTGTTCCCCTTTTTGCAGGCACCGTAATTGCTACTTGTGCTCCTCCTTCAGTTGTAGGAGTTACTATTTGGGGCTCCTCTCCTTCCCAATTATATTCCATCTCCTTTATTCCTTTTTCACTACTTGCCATTATTTCTATTGTAGTAACTTCATTTTCTGTATAATTAAATACAATTTTAGGTTTGGTCGGATCATATTGCTCGATAGAAAATTCTCTCTTAATTTCATTAATACTTCCATCAATTCCTATTGCTTTAACATATAAAACATTATAATCTCCTTCTAGTAATTCAACCCCTGTAGTAAGTTGAGTAGATCCATTTAAATTGTTTTCCTTTATATTTTCATCATCATTCCACCAGTATATTACTTTTTCTAGTCCAACATCATATGATACTTTTATATTGCATAGATTGTCCTTCTTTTCTATTTCTATAGTAGGTTTATTTAAAACATCTATTGGGTTGTCTTTATCCTTTTTGTTTTCTTTTATTGTTCCAACAATCTTTGCTACTACTATAACCAATGCAAATACTATTAATATTATAGAAAAAATTATTAGGATTTTTCTTGTATCTAATATTTCACCTTTTTCTCTGTCCTGTTTTTTATAATTGTTTTCAGTAGATAAAATTTGATTCATATCTTCTCTTCCTTTTTATAATATATTAAAATTATATCATAAAAAAAACACTTTTGTAAATATATTTTTTCATTATTCACATATTTATAGTATCTATTCATATATATATTTATGAAGGGAATGATTTAAAGTGAATAATAACATTGATATGAGTAAATTATTGCAACTACTATCCAAAATGGATAAAAAAGAATTAGAAGCTGGTATTGCAAAAGCAAATCAAATTTTGCAAACTAAAAGTAAGGATGACATTTTAAAAGAGTTTAATCAAAATAATAAGTAAGGAGCTTGTTTATTGTGAATGAAGATTTATCTAGTATGTTTGAGAAATTAAATATAAATAAAGATGCTATTTCTCCTGAAATGATAGATAATATTAGGAATATGTTTAATAACATTTCATCAAGTTCCGATTCTACTAGTTCAAGCAAAAGTCCAGATATTGATATGGATACAATTTTGAAGATGAAATCAATAATGGATAAGATTAATGCCAAAAATGATAAACCTAGTTCAAAATTATTATATGATCTAAAACCTTTTTTAAATGAATCAAAACAGAATAAAATAGATAAATATGTAAAGATGGATAAAATGGTTGAGTTGTTACCACTAATAGGTGGTGATTTAAACACACACCTATATAGTGATAACCAAGCATTATTATTCTCTTTAATTGCTTTGTTATTCTAGTATAATATGATCTTCTTTAACTGATGCAAATTGCTTCGTTTCTTCTAGTTCTTCTTTTTCCATTTCTTTTAATATATTTGCTATTCTTAGTTGTGGACATTCTATTCTATGAGTGGCAATTATAGCTTTCTTATTCCCCTTTGCACCTGCATGGGCTAAACCTCTTAGAACTCCTAATATTACAATATTTTCTTCTGCTATTACCTCTGCACCATTATTTACATCTCCAAGTATAACTATACTTCCCTCTGTTTCTATTCTTTGTCCTGATCTAATTCCTCCTTTAAAGAAATATGTTTGTGAATTTTCTACATCCTGTTCATATGCTTTTTTTATTCCTGATAAACCTAGTTCATTAACATTGTCGAATTCTATATTAACATTTATTGCCTTTTTTATAATACTTTTAATCTCTTCCATTTCCTTATCTCTTAAAAACTTGCCTGTTACTCTTATTGGATTTTTAGCTTCTTTATATAAATTCTTTAATACTGGTAATTTTTTTTCTAATGACTCTATAATTTCCTCTTGTGTAGCTTCTTCATTTACCTTTAGTATAATTTCATTTTTTTTCATATTAACTAATATAATACTTCTCATTTTCTTTGTCCTTTCTTTTATAACTATTAATTATTCCCAACATATGGTAATACCTCTTTATTTTCGTTTATTACCTCATTTAATCCAAAGTACGCTTCTAGAATTTCTTTAGTTACTTCTGCACTATAGTATCCATGAGAACCATTTTCTACAAATACAACTACTGCTATCTCAGGGTTTTCGTATGGCGCAAATCCCACAAACCATGCATTTGTTTTTTCTCCTGCTTCTGCTGAACCTGTTTTTCCTCCTATTTGTATATCAAAATCTTTAAATATTGAATATGCTGTACCTCCTTCTTCTGTAACTGATTGCATTCCAGCTAGTACAGTATCTAGATTTTCTTTATATATATTCAAATCTTCTTTATTAGTTTGTTCAATTCCTAATCTTTTGTTTATATATTCTTTCATTTCTTTTTTGTCTACTTTTTCTCCATTGCTATTTATTACATCTTTAATAACTGTAATATCTATTTGCTTTCCACCATTTGTAAGCATTGCTATATATTTTGCTATTTGCAAAGGTGTAAAGCTGTTTTCTGCTTGTCCTATAACTGCTGATAAGGTATTTCCATAATACCACGTTTGGTTTAGTTTTTCATATAGTGTTTTTCCTGCGAGCGTTCCTGTTATTTCTCCTGGTAGCTCAATATTTGTTTTTTGACCTAGTCCAAAATATGTTGCATATTGTTCCAATGTATTTATTCCTATTCTGGTTCCAACTTCATAGAAATAGCAGTTACATGATTTTTGAATTGCCTGTGATACTGTTAATTTACCATGTCCTCTTCCATATGTTGTATAATACCAACATTTTGGATTATAGCCTCTAGGATAAATTCCTGTACAATCTATTAATTCATCTTTTGTTATCTTGTTTGTTTCTAATCCTGCTACAGCAGGTATCATTTTAAATATTGAACCTGGTGCATATGCACTTTGTATGCTTCTATTTAATAAAGCACTTTTATCTTTTTGAGTATACTCATTCCATTTTTCTGTTGTTATCCCATCAACAAATAGTTGTGGTTCAAAGTCTGGGTAACTTACAAGTGCAATTACTTCTCCTGTTTTCACATTTAATACTACTGCTGAACCCGTATCTACTTTTCTTGTCTCACTAAAACCACCATTATTGATTTTTTCTATGTTTGTTTTTAGTGCTTGCTCTGCTGCTTGTTGAACTTTTGCATCTATTGTAAGTTGTACGTCTTGACCTTTTATTGCTTCTTTTGTTATATATTCCCCTGTTGTCGTTCCATCTATAGACATATCAGTTTGTTTTACCCCATTTTCTCCTTTTAGGTATTTTTCACAAACATATTCTATCCCTGTTTTTCCTATATAGTCGTCTAGTTCATATCCATCATTTTTTTTATATTCTTCATTATCAATTTTTCCTACATATCCTAATATATGTGAAGCTAGATTACTATAATAATATTTTCGGATAGGTTTATAATCTATATCAATCCCCGGAAAATTATTATTCATCTCTTCAAATTGTGCTACACTTTTTTCACTAATGTCAGATGATATTTCGTATCCTCTCATTGCTGTATATCCACTTTTTTCTATTCCATATCTAATACCTATTATTTTTCTTGCATCCTCTAATGTATATTCTTTAAGTTCATATTTTTCAATATAATAATTCAAAGCTTGTTCTGCTGTTGTATTCTCCTCTAATTTGTTTGTTTCTAACCATCTTGCTATACTTTCTGGTTTTTCATATTTGTATTCTATTGGATTAATGCTAATTGGAAATTCATCTTTATACGTATCTTCATTTCCTTCAAGAATTTTTATTGTGTTTAAAATAGTAGTGTTTAAACTTTTCTCATCTATTTTACTTTTATATATTTTTAATGAATACCTTATTTTGTTTCCTGCTAATATATCTCCATTACAATCTAAAATATTTCCTCTGGCTGCTTTTATTGTGTTTTCACGTGTTAACCTTGAATTAGCCTTTTCCAAATACTCTTCTCCATATACAATTTGAAGCTTGAATAATTGTACTATTAAAACAATTCCTATTATATATACTAATATTGACAATATGTTATATCTTACATTTTTTTTATTTAAGGCTGCCAATTTATTCCTCCTAATAATACTTCATCAATGATTTTTTTTCTCTAAATATTTCTTCTGTTTTATTACCCATCTTTTGTATTAAAGGATATAGAATTATAATTAAAATTGCATTATATATTGCTTCAATCATAATTATTTTCATACATTGCATAAATACTGGTTCTGCTCCAAGTAGGATTATTTGCAAAGTAAAGTTTATAACTTCACATAATACCGTTACTGCAATAGTCATAATCATAAAGGTTATTCTACTCTCTTTAGAAAAACTTCTATCTAGTATTCCTCCAATTAGTCCAGCTATTCCAAGCATTATTGCATTTAGTCCTATTCGTTTTCCTATAAATAAATCCAAAAGGAGTCCTAATATAATTCCTAATGAAAATCCATATTTTTCACCTAAATATAATCCTATTGTTAATATTAAAATTATAAATAAGTTTGGTTGTATTCCTGCAATATTATACCAATTGAAAAAATTAGATTGTAGAAAATATGCAAATAAAGATATAATAAAAAATACTATTATAACTAATGTTCTTTTCATAAGATCTCCTTTTTCTAGAACATTATTATAACAGTATTTTTTAATTTTTTCAAGAGTTAGATATCTTTATATTGTCTATACTTAATAAATCCAAAAGCTCCTATTACTGCAATTACTATTATTGGTATTATGTATGTTTCTCCTCCTGTACTTGCTATTTTACCATCCTTTGTTGTGTTATCTTTTGTAATATTATTTGAGTTTACATCTGTGTTTTTATTTTTTATCTGAATGATATTGATACTATCATTTGCATTTTCGTTTGTAACATCTTTGTTAGCATCGTTGTTATCATTGTTGTTTTTATTTTTTGCTCTAACTTCTATTGGAAGTGTTGCTGTTACTGTTTTTCCATCTTCAGTATATGAAATTGTTATTGTTGAGTTGCTTGTTGAAAGTTCTGTTATTGGGAAACAGTTGTAATTGTTTATCACTTTACTGCTTCCATCACTGTATATTGCTGTTACCTCCATTCCAGTTTTATTGAATTTTTCTCCTTCTATATATTTTACTTTATCTGGATTTTTAGTTACTTCTATTTTTACTAATGTTTTTGCTGGTACTACTTTTGGGGTTACAGTTATATTTAAATTTGCCGTTTTGCCCTTATATTTTACTGTTATTGATGTTGTAGTAGTCGTTAATGCCTCTGTTGGTGTATATGTATAATCTGTTACTATTTCTTGTGAATTATCACTATATGTTGCTGTTACTTCCATGCCTGTTGGGTCAAATACTTCACCTTCTGTATACGTTGTTTTTGTTGGAGTTTTTGTTATTTCTATTTTAGTTACTGCCTTTACCGCTCCTTCATGGAATTTGCAATCTTCACATGAGCATCCGATACAAAATACTGCATCACAATCATTGCATCCACAATTACACTCTGAAAAATCTTTAAAGCATGGCATTCCCTCTCCGTAGTCAGTATCTTTACCAGAAACTCCTAAATCTATAGCATAATAACATAAAGCATCATATACTTCATCTGCTGTAAACTCTTTTTCATAGCTTTTTATTGTTGCTGCCGCTGCTGCAATATGTGGACAAGCATGTGAAGTCCCATCAGCTATACAACATTGTTCTGAACCAGTTGGTAATAATACCAAAATGTCTTTTCCTGGTGCAGCAAAATCGACCATTGAACCATAATTTGAAAAGCTTGTATATGTCAAGTCATTTTTTCCTGAATTTTTTGCTTCTAAATACGTTTCTCCTATTATTTGTCCATTTTCTCTTTCTATTTTATTTGTTTGAAGTGCAGCTACTCCCATAACATTAGGGTAAGATGCTGGATATATGTTTTCTCCATTTATTCTATTTCCGTTTTCATCTCCATTTCCGACAGCAGCTACTACTACTATACCTTTGTCATTTGCTTCTTGGAATATTCTTTTCATTTCTACAGTAGATGTGCCAGTCCAACCTAAACTTAGATTTATTACATCAACATTTTGATCTATTGCATACCTCATAGCATCATATACATATGCAAGAGATGTAGTTCCTTCATCATCTTCTGCCTTTATTGGTAATATTTTAACATTACTTGGTGTGCAATCTAAAATGATACCTCCTGTGTGAGTTCCATGTCCATATAAAGCTCCATCAACAGTTTCAGCTCTATCAGTTATATCTGTAGAGTTTTGTGCAACATTTTTGTATCTATTATCTATTCTATCTCTTAAATTATTTTGATTAAGGCTTGAATTTGTCAAATCAAACCCAGTATCTATTACAGCTACTACAATGTCTTCTTTTGTTGTATTACTATTTATTTTAGATTGCGTTTCGTTTAAACCCATTGTATAAACTCCCCAAGATTCTGTTTGTCTTCCTCCCATATCATATGTCATTGTCATTGTCTTGGCCACTTCTTGTAACTTAATATTTGCATCTATTTCAACACTTTTAATATCTTTATTGTTTACAAACTTTTCATATGCATTTTTAGTATCTTCCTCGGTCTCATATTTTATTACATATTTCCCAGTTGGTAATTTGTTTACACTTTTTGAGTTAAATGTTTCTTTTAGTTCTATATCAGTTTTTACTATTAGCCTTTTTGATGAAAAATCTCTTTGGATTATTTTATCATTATTGGCTGTTATCTGCATATTGGTATTTCTACTACTTGCAAACCATATAGTTCCTCCTGCAAGTAATCCTACAATTATTACAACTAATATTGCTAGTTTGATTTGTTTTTTCTTTTTCTGAATCACTTATATCCTCTCCTTTATATCTTTTCACATATTTATTATGACATATTTCTTCAATTTGTCAATACCTTTTAGTGATTTTGTTTTCTTATTTCCCTAAGTCTTAGCTTGTTTTATGTTTTATGACATTTATATGTTATTTTTTTTACTTGTAATATTTTTGTAACACAATTTTAATATAAATGTAATATTTTTATGACGAATTTTGTTGTATAATTAGTGTGTACAAATGAATTGAAAAAAGGAGCCACTAATGAACATGGATTTTTTGTTGAAAAAGGAAGGAATTATTAATACAAAAGAGTTAACTGCTAGTCAAATTAAAACTATATCAAAAGATCTTTCTATAAAGCTTTGTCTTGCTTTCCCAGAACATGACCTGGATAGACAAGCTCTATATACTTCTTTTTGCTCTCTAGATATGTTCACAGCTACTATGCCTAAAGACTCTAGTGGTGCTAAGTATGTTGCTAATTCTAATGCAATATACTTTAATGAAAATTTGGACTTTGCATCTATTCCAGATGTAGCTATGCATGAGTGTATCCATTTTTTACAGGAAGGTAGATTGTTAAACAAAGACAATTTTGTGGGTTTAACTTCCTTCTCTTCTGGATTAGCTCTTAATGAAGCTGCTGTACAGCTTATGGCTTCAGAAGCAAATATGGCTGATATTTCAGAAGAAAAATATTTTGATATTTCTATAAAAACAATTAGTCCAAATTACTATCCTTTGGAGTGTACTTTAGTAAATGAAATTTCTTATTTCACTGGTACATATCCATTATATCATAGTGTTTTGAATAGCAATGATGTCTTCAAAAATACCTTCATCGCAAAATTTAACAAAAGGATATATAATAGGTTTGTAAGGCAGTTAGATAAATTATTACATACAGAGGATGAGCTTAATTGCTACATAAGTGAATTGGAAAATACCGAGAAAGTTAGCGATATACGAGAATTAAATAATATTATTACTGAACAAAAAAATAAAATCACAAGATTATTCTTTAACATTCAAAACTTTATTATTAGAAATTGTTTTTTATGCGAGTTTAATAGCATAAATACTATAGATGATTTAAAAGACTTAAAGCAAAAGCTATATGGTTTTAAAAATATTATAGGAACAACAGATGGTTATACTTTTTACAATGATTTTTATTGTGATTTAATGAATGCTTTAGATAATAAAAAAGAAGAGCTTCTTAAATATGGCGATTTAAGTTTATTCAAGCAAGAATGTACAGCTCTAACAATTGTAGAACAGTCAGTTGAGACCTTTAGCTTTATCCGTATGCTTATTAAAAAATTAAAAAAATTGTTCAAACTCAATAGGGGCACAATTAATGATTATGATAATTAGTAAAGTGGAATAATAATTATATCCACTTTACTTGTATAGTTACTATTACCATAGCTATAAATAATGTATAATATGTCATCTGCAATATAGAACTCTGATGCGTTTTTTAGTATATATATATCACTATTTGGGTCTCTTCTATATACATTATATCCTTGATCGACTATAGTTTGTTCTCTTTTAACCTCACTTTGGATTCTTCTATTTATTAACTCTTGTATATCAGATTGTCTGTTTTCTGGAATTAAATCCATTATTTTAACTGCTTCATTAGTTTGTATATTATAATTATATGTTTTGATAATTGTTCTTTGTGCGCTACTTCCTTCTTTTAATACACATCTTACAACTAATGAAACAATATTATTGTTGATGGATGTAGTATAATCCATTTTAAAAATTGTATAACTTAAGCCTCCATTTATTATCTGTGATAGTTTCTTTATAAATACATCATTTAATTCTTTATTAATTTTATTGTCTATTTCTCCATTTATATGTGAATATGGAATATCTACCCTAATATCATACTTTCCTGATTTTGTTTCTTCAATATGATACAATGTTGATATATACTCATTTCCTTTATTATCAAAAATATCGTTAAATTGTATTTCTAATTGTTCTACATCTACTTCTCTTTCTGTTGATTTTTGTTTTTCTTTTTTGTTTAATAGTACTAATAATATTAGTGTTGCTAAAATTGCTACTATTGTTATGCTTACTGCAATTATTAATATTTTTCTATTTTTTACCAAATTAATCACCAATAATATTATACCATTTTTAAATTGATTTTGCAATTTATCCATCTGTAATGTAAATTTTCATCTTAGAGGAGACTTTTTCTACTTAAGATACATTATGCATTAGATTTTAATCCGCTTCATAAATTTAAAATGGTGATGGGTATGTTAAATGCTATATTTGTTATTATTGGAACTGTTATAGGTGCAGGTTTTGCTTCTGGAAAAGAAGTTTTCACCTTCTTTAATGTATATGGAGTTGCTGGGCTTTTGGGACTTATTTTTTCAGAAGCTATGATTGGTCTTGTAATTTACAAGAGTTTTTGTATTATTATTAATTACAATGTTTCTTCTTACTCTCAGTTCGTTAGTAGAATATTTCCTCAATCAAAGTTTTTGAATAATACCTTTTGTAATATTATAAATATATTTTTGCTTATATCTTTTATTGTTATGGTTGCTGGGTTTTCAGCCTATTTTGCTCAGGAGTTTTATCTACCTTATATTTTTGGCGGAATAATTATATCATTTTTATCTTTTGTTACGTTTTTAAACAATGTTGATGGTTTGGTAAAGATAAACTTATTTCTTGTCCCTTGCTTGATTTTTATAATACTATTACTTGGTTTTAAAAATTGGATTTGTTTTACAAATTTTAATTTTATTTCAAGTAAGAATAATTTTAGCTGGTTTATTATGTCTTTATTATATGCAAGTTATAATTTGATAGTTCTACTTCCAATTTTGGTTAGCTTAAAAAAATATATACCTACGCAAAAGCACGCAAAAAATGTTGCTTTTCTTACTTTTGTTTTTCTTATTTTAATGACTATAATTCTGTTTTTCTTACTTAATTATTATTTTACAGATATTCAGAATATAGAACTTCCGACTATATTCATTGCTGGAAAACTTGGTACTTTTTATCAATATGCTTGTGGTCTATTAATCTTAGGAGCAATATTTACAACTGCCATTTCCAATGGTTATAGTTTTTTGGAGAACTTGAATATCTCTCGTAGAAAAGTTTATTGTTTAATGTCTTTTTCTATTTGTTTAATCGCAGTTGTACTAAGTCATATAGGTTTTAGTACCCTTCTTAATTTATTATATCCTATTTTAGGATTATTGCGGTTTTACACAAATTATATTTATCTTATTTTTTTCTAAAACACCTTGAAAATTTTGTATTTTATTGATATAAGTATATAGAGGTTTTTTATAATGAATAAAAAGAAAATTTTTATACTAATTTTAATATTTTTACTTATAGCTATAGTTGTTACTTTTTCTATATTGTATAGTAAAAATTTAACTGTACGTGTTTTTTTTGATGAATACATTTTTAGAAAAAATATAACTGAAAATACATTGCCCAAGATTTCAGCTGATGAAAGTTGTTCTTTTTCTTTTAATGATAACTTAGTGGTTTTAGAAAAAAACGAACTTGCCTTTTATAATAGTTCTGCAACTAAAATTACATCACTAGATATAGAACTTTCTGAACCAATATTTGTGGCTTGTGGCAAGTATCTTTGCATAGCTGAAAAAAATGGAGATAGAATCTATTTAATTTCTAATAGGAATATTATTTGGCAAAAAGATGTTGAAGGTAAAATTACTAATATATCTGTTAATAAAAATGGCTACGTTGTTGCCTCTATATCAGATACAACTTATAAAACAATTTGCAAGGTATATAATGAGAGTGGTGTTGAGTTATTTACTACATACCTTTCACAAACTGACATTATAGCTTCTGCAATTTCCAATGATAATAAGTTTTTGGCTTTAGCTGAAGCTGATTTCTCTGGAATTGCTATCCAGTCTAGTGTAAAAATTATATCTATTGATAAAGCATTGGCAAATGATTCTAATACTACTCAATATAACTACACTGCACCTATGGGGGATCTTATAATAAATATTCAGTATTGTAATAATAATTTAGTATGTTTGTATGATAATCACATAGATATTGTTAATGACAATAATATCTATGAGGTTACAAATTTTGAAAACACAAAAATTTTATTTGCAGACATAAATAATAAACTAGTACAAATTGAAAAACGAAGTACTGGTTTAATATCTTCTGAATTTGAAATACAAATATTAGATATACCTAGCCTTGAAAAGAAAGTATTTTCTTTAGATAAAGAGCCAAAATCTCTTGAAGTTTTCGGTAATATAATTGCTGTTAATTTTGGTACTGAGGTTTTGTTTATTAATAACTATGGTTGGCTTATAAAAAAATATACCTCTTCTCAAGAAATACAATCTATTACTATTTCTAATAATTTAGCTGGTATCATTTATAAAGATAAAATAGAATTTTTGAATTTATAAGGAGGTGATAAGATGTCTTTGATTATCGACTTAATTATCATTGCCATTGTTCTGTTGTTTACTTTTTTGGGATATAAAAGAGGACTTATAAAAGTGGCAATAAAACTTTGCACATTTTTTATTGCAATTATTGTAGCTTTTATGCTATATAAACCTATAGCAAATATAGTTATTGATAATACCCAAATAGATGAAAAAATTGAAAGTGCCATTACACAAAAGATTTTACCAGAAGGTGCTTTAGAAAGTGAAAATATTGAGGTTTCCCAAAAATTACCAAGTATTATATTAAAAAATAGCGAAAATACAGTTCAAAGTATTTCTAGAGCTTGTAGTACAAAGCTTATTGAAGCAGCATGTTTATTGCTTATCTTCATAATTATAAAAGTCGCCTTAAAATTTGTAACCTTCCTAGCAGATTTAATTGCAAAACTACCAATTTTGAAGCAGTTTAATAAATTGGGAGGAACGATTTATGGTGTTTTAGAAGGTTTATTTATTGTATTTGTAGGCTTTGCAGTTATTTCTCTAATTGCTCCTCTATTGGATTCTTCCATATTAGAAGCTATTAATTCATCAATAGTAGGTTCAATCTGTTATAATAATAATATTTTGTTAAAAATTATAATGTAATATAGGAAACTTTTCTTGTTATTGAAGTCAATTCCAAGGAGAACTTTCCTACATAATAAAAAAACAAGACATAAAAATCTAAGATTAAAAAAGATTCTTATGTCTTATTATTTTTTTATTTGTTTTGCTCGGTAATTTTTGCTGTTTCTTTTACCTTTTTTATTCTGTCGCTCCATTTATCAATATAGTATCTACGAATAATAGCTAAGTTAGTAAACATCCTTCCCACAAATACAACAATTGCTGCTAAGTAGATATCTACATTTAGCTTTACCCCAAGCCATGTTAACAGAATTGATAAAATTGCATTTCCAAAGAATCCTGATATAAATATCTTGAAATCAAAATTTCCCTTCAATACAGAGGTTATTCCTCCAAATACTGAATCTAGTGCAGCAATTATAGCTATTGCTAAATACCCAGAGTAGGTATATGAAATTACTGGTCCATTTACTCCTATTATTGCACCTAATATGCATCCTATTGCAATCGCTAAAAATACCATTTTTATTCCCCCTTAACATATTCAAATTCTAATTTTCTTTCATGACTTGCTATTGTTATATTTGATTGTCTTTCAACTGTTACTTGCTTACCTTCTGATATCTTAGTATCAATATATCCGTAATTTTTCTGTGAAATAGCACTTTCCAAATACATTGTGTTCCCAATTGCTTTTATTGTGTATGGTGCTGTTATTCTTTGTCCTTTTACTGTTATGTAGTTCTCATCGGTTAAATCGGCTATATAACTATCATAAACTATTCTTTGCTCATTTATTGAAATTGCTTCTGCTCCTGCATTTTTCAATAGATTCACTAATTCTAATAAATCTTCTGTATTTACTCTATTTGTTGCTGTATTTGACATCTTAATTACTATGCCCTCTCCTGTTACGCTATTTCTTCCGAGTAAGTCATTTGTTTCTTTAAGCTCTTTTTGTAAAAGCATTGAAGCTTCTTTTCCTTCTATAGCTGCTTCTTCATATTCTAATATTTTTTCATTTATTTCTTTTATTTTAATAGCAGTTTCTTCATACTTTGTTTTTAATGATGTCAGCTCTGTTTTTAGCTCACTTTCTCTCATAATTTCAAGCTCTGATATATCTGTTTGGCTTATGGTTTTTACCTGCATAAATATTAGCATCGTAAGGATTAAAAACACAAATCCAATTGTTACTGTTACTATTATTTTCCCTTTTTTCATAGTTTTATTTTGATGAAATATATTCATATTTGTATACTCCTTCATATTTTGGTATTTTTATGTCATCACTTTTTTCTATTCCAACAACAACGCCATCTCTTGCCATTAGCTTTAAATAGCCTCCTTGTCTTACTGCCACATTATAATATAGTCTTTCTGTATAGCCAATTGCTTTAATTTCAATTGGAACGCCAACCATTTCATCATTAACTCTTAATATATTTCCATCACAAAGTATTGAAGTGGTTTGGACTATTCTCTTTCCATTAATTGAAATTGCATCTGCACCAGCATTAAATAATTCATTTACTATATGTATTAAATCCTGTTCATGGACTAAATATGAATTTATATCTAATACCTCGTCTGCATTTACTTCTCTATTATCATCTAATTTTATTATTATTCCTGGCCCTTGTACTTCTGTTAACCCTAATAAAGCATTGTTTTTAGTTATTTGATTTTTCACTTCTATATCAAGTTCGCTACTCGTTGATGCTTGTGTTCTTACTTCTTCTAGTCTATCTTCGGCATTTTCTAATTGTTTATATGCATCTTTATAGTTCTGTCTCCACCTTAATACTTCGTCTTTTAGTTCTGCATTATCATTTAATGAAATTCCTTCTTCTTCTGTAATACTCTCTACTGTTTTTATTTGTATAAAAATTGCCATTGTTAATATTAAACATACACTGCCCAAAGTAATTGCTACCTTTTTCATTCTAACCTCCTTGTAAATTTATTAAACTTTCTCTCGGAAATATACCTTCTTAATGTTTGGTACATTAAGCATTATCTCCCCTTCTATGTTTTTTTCTTTAGATATCAATTTAACAATCCACAATATCTTTACATTGATGTTTGTTTTGTTTCCAAATTGAACAGTCTTTTTTTCACTTGGTATTTCTAATATAAAGTTTTTGTCATTTGATATATCTATTGATGTTATAATATCTTTTATTCCATTGTTTTTTGCTTCTTCTATTATTTGTATTATTGTGTCTAGTTTTTTCAAATCTTGAGTAGACATTCTTTTCCCTGGTATTAAGTTTTCTGTAGAATATCCCTTAATAATTAGTAGTGGTAATGGTATTTCAGATACTTCAAGCAAGTATCCTTGATTATTTATATATATATAGTTATTTTCATATTGCAACATAAAAGTAGGTATTCTTTCTTCTATATCTAGTATTATTTCACCATCTAACTTTCTCTTTATTTTTACGTTCTCAACATATGGATTACTCTTTATTCCCTTCCTTATAGTAGATTTAAGTGTTTTAAACATATTTGTTTCCATTGTGAGTTGGGAATTTTGTATTATTTCTTGTGTTGAAACTTTGGAGTTGTTTATTACTGTAATTTTTTTTATATTAAATATATCCGAATACAAAATTAAACCACCAATAGCTAACAATAAAATTACTAAACACATAACAGCAAATGCTCTTCTTGCTTTTATACTTTTATTTTTAGGTATCTTTTTACTTTTTTGTGTTGGTCTTTTAGTCGTTTTATTTATTTTAGTTTTTTTGTTTGTTGTAGTTTTGACTTTCACTTGTTTCTCCCTTTAAAAAAATATCATTGGTATATATATCTTACCAATGATATTTTATACTATTTGTTCTCAAAATTCAATGTTTTTTTTAATTTTTATTTTAAATTTCGGTTTTAATATTAAAAAGTGCTTATACCCTAACCCCCAGCCGACCAAAAGCCGGCTTGGGGGCTATATAAATTACTATAATTCTTCAGTCCATTCCTCACTACTTACTAGTACTTCTCCTAATTCTGGAATTTCAGATTTTAGAGAAACTAAGGCGCGAGCAGACAACACACCGTAGTTGGCATGGGCATCAGAACTGAACAATACGTTGTAGGAGTCGGCGCTACCGTAGTCCACGCTGCCCGGGCCAAAGCCAGCATAATTAACACCCGCACAGGCCCCACGAGAAGCCAGCCAGTATCTATACTTATTACCGCTTGTTCCGAACACTAGGTTCTTTGCTACATTACTTGTGTTTTCTGATACTGTTGGTACTCCTGTACCTGATATAGATGAATTTATTTTATACAAATATCCATCTAATAAATATTCTCCTAGTTCTGCTCCATTATCTGATATCCCTTCTGGATGTGCTGGTGTATAAAATACTCCTTCACAATTATTTGTATTATAATTTACTATATTTGTCCAAACATCTCCTAAATCCTTTAGTTTTGTTGTAAAGTTTCCGGTTGTCTGCCATTGACTTCCAGCATAGTACATTCCACCTGCTGGAGTATAGCCTAGGGTTTTATTTACATCATCTATTGTCATTGCTCTTACATCATTACCATATATTTCTTTTACTTTTGCTTCTATTTGCTCTATTCCTGTATTATATGCATCTGCACTTTTAGTTTTATTTCCACCTTCTCCTAGTGTTAATTTCTCTGTTGATGGGGCTAAGGTTGTTATTAATAAAGTCTCATATTTTCCATCTTTATTACTATCTTCTCTTCCAAATACTACCCACTCTGTTCCTGTTGCTGCACTTGTATCTGTTAATAATGTATCGCTATCTGTTAATTTTATTTGTTGCCCTATTTTATAAATCCTTCCTGTTGAATTTGCCTTCTTACATTCTTCACATTCACACTTTAATTCTGCTAAACTATTATCTGTATATTGGAAATTATGTTCTTTTGGACCTTGTTCTGCTAAATAATCTTCTATTGAATTATATGTTTTTCCTCCTATTGTTACCTGTCCTATATTTGATTCTTGCTCATATGCTGTTTTATATCCTTCTGCTGCTTTTTCGGCTTGTCCTATTATGTTGCTATTTATTATTATGTTCACACTTACTGCTACTAATATTAGCATTACTATTATTGTTATTATCAATGCTATTAGGGTTATACCTTTGTTTTCTTTCATTTTTCCTCTCCTTTGTTTTTGGTTTTTTAAATTTTACTTTTTTTTTATGTTTTTAAAATTGTTGTATAATAAGAAAAGTGAAAATTTGAGCGGTAATCATGTATGTAATCTGTGCAGTATCCAGAATCTCACGCGCTCAGTAGTTCCGATCCATTTTTGTACAGACTCCACGAAAGCATTGTAATCCTTCAATCTACTATTAATCACCCTTAGCACAGGCATATTTTGGTTCTTGTGGCGATCGTTTGGATTCGTGATGCATCCTCTTTCTACGAGTTCTTTGCGCATGATTTCCCAAGGGATTTCTTCATCCAGATGCTCTTCAATATAGTCTTCCAGCTCTTTGAACCGCAGTGGCTCGATTTTGCTCAGAAGCGCATCACTTTCTGTAACAGCATACAGCATCCCCCATTGATAGCCTTTTTCCATCATCTGTTTGAGTGCATCCATCTGAACGAGGTATTGATGTTCCGCGCGGCGTTTCCACACCCAGCCATTACCATATTCATCGCGGTCAACCGTCCGGCTGTACTTATCCAGCATCTTCACTGTCCCCGGCTTATGCAGATACGTTTGCCACACCTCTGGATCAGACTTTCCATCTTTCCATTTCTTTGCTGGCTCTAACTGTCTTTTTCTGATATGTTCTCGTTCCTGTTTGATTCGGTCGTGGCTGTAGCCTTTAAAGTACACTGCGCAGGTGTCCTGTTTGCTCACTGGGCGCTTTCGTCCTAAGATCTGCGCGTTCACGATCGGGTCCCATAGTCTGCTGATGATACAGGTCAATTCCGGGTCTTTGATGTTGACACCATTGTAAAATACGGTCGTCACAATTGTAATCCGCTTGCACAGTTTTTCGTCCTGCAAAACCTCTTCCAGCCCATCACAGTCCTTTGCTTCCGGTCGATAGGGCGAGCAGGCCGTGGCGATTTCACCAGCGAATTCATCCTCCAATTCTCTCACCAGTTTATTCATGTGAGCGATCTGGTCGACAAATATCAGAACTTTTCCCCGCCTTGCTTCCTGACGGATTATTCTGATCTCCTCCGCATCTGTCCAGTAAAAGACCGCGCGTTCCACATAGCTGTAGTCCGATGGAATATGATAGTAGTTCTCTGGCAAGACCTCATTTGTTTCATACCGCCAACGATGAAAGAACGGATGTGCCGTTGCGCTCATAAAGATCACTGGGCGGTACTTTGTCAGTTCGTTCAGCGTTACATAGGAGAAGTCGATGTATTTATTGATCGTTGCATCCGTTAACAGATAGTGGTATTCGTCCGCCACGATATAGCGAAAGCTTTTAAGGTAGTCCATTGCGCCTTCCGGGTTGGCTCTGCAGAATGCCTCCATCCACTGATAGGTCTCTACCCGGATTGTATCTTTATATTTATTCTCGACTCTGCTTTCGTAAACGATCTGCCGAAGGTCATGATCCCAATGCCCAACCTTCTCTTCCGTCCTTCCAAGCCGCTCCACCTCCCGCTGAATCTCATTTCGCAGGGGGACACGATTGCAAAGATACAGAATTTTCCAGTGCTTTTGATATGCCCATGGCAGTAGAATATTCAAGATAAAATAGGTTTTACCTGAGTTCACGCCTGCATCAAAGATGATTCTTGTACCGGTGCGCCAATTTTCAAAGTTCTCCTTCACCAGCTCCGTGATGCGTATCCGCTTCGGCTCGCTGGCCACCTCCGGGATCACTGTCGTTTCCGCCGGGAGCACCAAAACGCCCTCTCCCTGTGGAATAGACATCTCCTTCGCCGCCGTCACTTCCATCTCTGGCGCTTCCTCCGCTGCCTGTCTGGTGGTCTCTACCTCTTGTTGCATAAGCGTCTCCAGCGCTGTCAGGGTACCTATCTCGTCTGGCACATTCCCCTCGGCAGCTTCTGGCACGGCCTCCTCTGTAATATCTGGACCATCATCCGGTACGCTGTCCGGCGCAGTGTCCATTACCCTCTCTGGCGTGTCCCCGGATACACCATCCAACACACTATCAACACCCGGCGGGTTATCCAATACCTCATCCAATACAGCGCCCTGTGGGGTGTCTGGCGCACTCTCTGGCTCCATGGGCATATCCCTGGCGGCCTGCTCTGTGGCGCGCGTGGCTACTTTCTGTGTCTCCATCTCTGCCCGTCTCTCCTCTGGCGACATCCTGTTCCAGCGTAAGAGTCTGCCCATCTCGTCTAGCGACTCCTGCATCGTCATTTTTTTAGGGTCCTTGGAGTAATGGAATTCCAGC